>ERZ791923.68-NODE-68-length-147669-cov-34.345225_pt1 | contig 147669 bp, 221 predicted proteins | sample MGYA00510133_ERZ791923 | MGnify/ENA primary metagenome ERZ791923 (study PRJEB30046, sample SAMN00792106) | human gut metagenome | study: EMG produced TPA metagenomics assembly of the A metagenome-wide association study of gut microbiota in type 2... | reverse complement strand
GGCATTAATAGACAACTTGTTAAGAAACCCGTATATGTAAAATATAACTCTCATATTGAGAAAAATAACTAATAGAATTGCCACTTAAAATTATTCTAAAAAGCCCATTTCCTAAGCTATAAGTCATATCTATATTGCCCTCTTTATAAGATAACATCTTAGAATTATTTAAAGTAGCTATTAATCCTGTAAGCAAATTGCCTCCGTCTAAATATATTTGGTAAACATAACTTTCTTTAGAACCAATCCCAACATAAGGATAAAATGTTTTAGTAGAGATAAAAATAAAATCATAAACCTACCCTGTTATAAAATTTTCATCATAAAAAGTGATATAATTGGTATCTTGCCGTTTTTGCTCTGTTTTAATATAATTTCTAAATAGATAATTAGTGCTAATTAAAACACTCAATCAACTTGGCAAATTTAAGCAACATGTTTTTTGAGAATTGTTTTGAGAGCCTAAACTAAAAAAATTAGATTTTCAAAAGACCTCTCAAATACATTCACTTTATTTAAGTAAAGCTGTTGCGTTAGCATCGAAAAATGCAACAAAAAAGATGCAAGTTGCGTGAAATTCTCAATTAAATGCAACTTTGAGAAAAATGTGATTTGTTGCACGAAATAGCATCAAAAAATGTGCAAGGTTTCTTGCATGATGAAATTAGATGTTGTTGTGAAATAAATATGATAAATATTTGCTACTTGTGAAAGGAAGGAGAATAATTATGGGAAAAACAAAAATTTCATTGTTTGAAAGATTTAAGCGAGCCATGGAGAAAACTCCGACCATGAAAAAGTGGGGAATTATCTCTTGGGTTGCTACTATAAGCTTGACTGTGCTGTTCGTTATGTATATATTTTTCGGTCCAGTCGGCGCTGATACCACCTCTTTTGCTACTGTCGTGGGTTTATCTTGGGGTGAGGTTGCTGTATATAATGCGTGCTATTGTTTTAAAGAGCGTGCAGAAAATAGAATGAAGATAAGTTTGGCATTTATAAATCAATTGGCAGATAAATATGGTATAGAAGCAATTACTCCTATTATTCAAAGTATTATTCAGGAGTAAAATTTAAAAGGAGAAAAAAGAATGAAATTATTAAAATGTCTTTTTACATAGAATAGATGTTATAAAAATGGAGTGAAGATTACTCCGAAAGGAATTATGGTTCATAGCACTGGCTGTAATAATCCCAATTTGAAAAGATATGTGCAACCATCTACTAATGATGCTAATTATAAAACCCTGATTTCATAGCTTGGTAAGAATAATGGTGGTACAGCTTGGAATAATTCTAATGCAAATGTATGTGTACATGCGTTTATTGGTAAACTTGCTAACGGTGAAATTGCTACTGTTCAAACTTTGCCTTGGAATTATAAAGGATGGCATTGTGGCAAGGGAAATAAAGGCAGTCGGAATTCTTCTCATATAAGCTTTGAGATTTGCGAGGACGCGCTGACAGATGCTACTTATTTTAATAAAGTATATAAAGAGGCTGTTGAGTTCGCAGCTTATCTTTGCCAGCTTTACAATTTCGACCCATTAAAAGACGGAGTAATTATTGGACATTATGAAGGACACCAAAGAGGTATCGCTTCTAATCATGCCGACCCTCGTAATTGGTTTCCTCGTTTTGGCAAGAGTATGGACATTTTTAGACAAGATGTTGCTGCTAAGATGGGTAAAAAGGTAGCTCCTACTACCCACACTAATACTGAAACTACTGTGTCTTATTCTGGTATTGTTACCGCTTCTGTTTTGAGAATTCGTAAAGGTCCTTCTGTTTCTTCTTCTATTGCTGGAACTCTTAAAAAGGGAACGGGGGTCTCTATTATTCTTGAAGATAATGGCTGGGGTAAGTTGGCTGATGGTAGTGGTTGGGTAAGTTTAACTTATATTAAAAAGAATTCCACTCCAACGAGCACATTTAAAAGTTACCGAGGTAAAATTACAGCATCTTCTGGCGTTAATATAAGAACTGGTGCTGGTACTAACTACAGTAAAAATGGAGCTTTAACTTATAATTCTGTCGTAACTATTGTTAGTGAGAAAAAAGTCTCTGGTATAACTTGGGGTAAGTTAGCCGATGGTAGAGGTTGGATTAGCCTTGCTTATTTGAAAAAGATTTAATTTACGATATAAAAAGAGGGAGAGTGTTTAACCCTCCCTCTTACAGTTTAATTTTATTTAATCTTCTTCATCAAGGTTAAGAAGTCTATCTTTATATTCTTTTTCAATGCGTTCACGTTCTAACTTTTCTGCTTTGCGCTGATTTTTCTCTACAATACTTGGTCTAAAATACCCTCTTTTATCACAAAAACGTTTCATCGTAGAACGATTAACATGAAAAAGTTTTGCTACATCTGCGTAACAGTTGTCTTGTTCAACAATCAATGCCTTAATGGTCTCTTCGTATTGAGTTAACTTTGTACTTTCTCCTAAAGAACCTTTCGGTCTACCAAGCTTTACTCCACTTGCTTTTCTCATCGCAAGTGCTTCCTTGGTTCTCTGACTAATAAGATTACGTTCAATTTCAGCAGAAAGTCCAAAAGCAAATGCTAAGACTTTGCTCTGAATATCATCGCCTAATACAAATCCATCTTTGATTGTTCTTACTTGACAGCCTTTTTCCATACACAAAGAAAGAATGTCCATAATCATATAAAGACTTCTACCAAGACGAGAAATCTCAGAGCAAATAATGATATCTCCACTTTGTACCTTTTTAAGAAGTTTTCCTAACTTACGCTTTTCGGGATTCTTTGTGCCAGAAATCGTTTCTTCAATCCAGCCATCAATTTTCATACCGTGCTTTTCACAATATTGGTTGATTTCAAAACGCTGGTTCTCAACAGTTTGCTGGTCAGTACTTACTCGAATGTAACCAAAAGTCATAATTAAAAATCTCCTTGTTTATGGTATTTTTTTAATTGGATTGTAAATTGATGATACCATAGAGGGGTGAAAAATTCAACAACTTAATAGGGAAATAATATGTCTTGTTTGTGCAGATTAATCAATTTTTTGTCGAAATTATCAATTGTTAATATTAATTTTAATATTAACATGATTAATATTCATTATAGAGGACATATTTTAATATAAGGAGTATAACTATGGTCTATAAAATAATCGGTGATTTCAATACCGATAATTTTGAAAATATGCTTTCTAAAATTGGAAAGTATTATAAATTTATCTATCAAGATGATAACCTCTATCTTGCTTTGGCTCAATATAAATTTAGAGATGAAGCTTATGCAACTTTAAAAAAATCTTTAAAACCAGCTCGTAATTTTATTATCAGAGAAGTCAATGAGAAAAATATTATGAATGAAAATGATTTTGTTGTTGAATGGTGTAGAGACAATTTAGTTGCAATAGAAAAACAAAGATACGAAATAGAAAAGCAACAGAAATTGAGAGATACTATGAAAGTTCTCGATAATTTCGAACATATTTTAGCTGAACAAGAAAAAGCTAAAAAGTCTGTTAAGACTACAGATATTAATAAGAAGGGAGGAAATAATATTGGATAGTCCAAAAAAAAGAGGAAGACCCAAAAAGGTTGAATCGCCTAAAGCTGTTGTAAATGAAGAAGCTAAAATGATTACTATGACTTAGGATAAACCTGAAGAAGATGTTTCATTGAAGGCTATTCAGCAAAGATGGGCTACTATTTTTGGTAAATACGCTTCTACTGGTTTTGACAACTTGGCTGGCGCTTGGGCTATGTCTTGGAGTCAATTAAATAATCCGTTTTTGCAGAATCAACGTATTAAACAAGTTAACGCTAAGGCTCAAAAAGTTCAATCAGAAGACCTTCAAAATGCTTTAAACAATCCAGAAAACTCTGAAATGACTTTTTAGAGAATCAGTATGTGGCTGTATTATACTAATTATGTTTACAATATTTTAGTAAAACTTAATAGAGATACTCCCTTATTTAATTATTATTATATCCCAGAGTATGTTGACTCGAAAGATATGTCTACCGAAGCTTTTAAAAAAGAAAGTCAAAAAGTCGATAAGATTTTAAAAGCTTTTAAACCAAATTTAACTTTAAAAACTATTACTACTCAGGTGAGTTTGGAAGGTAAATCTTCTTATTTACCTCGTACAAGCTATGATAAGAATGATGTTAATTTTTTTGTCATGCAGAAACTTAATACTGATATGGTTAAATTGATTGGTTTTGGTAGTAAACAGTAGTTTACTATTGCTTTTAATATGGCAATTTTCCTTCAACCAGCTTATGATGTTAGTCAGTATCCTCAATTTATTCAGGATGTCTGGAATCAAATGCTGGAAACAGGAATTGTTGTTATAGATTAGAAAACTAAGAAAAAGAGAATTTCTCCTAAAGCGAAACTTCCCGATGGTCACATCTTGGAAAGCAATGGAGAAAATTATATGTATTGGGTAAGATTGCCTCAAGATTTGTGTTATACATTCTATTTTGATGGCTCTCATCCTAATGCATTCCCTGATACAATTGGCTTGTTTGATGATTTGACAGACTTGGATGACTATAAATGGTTGCAAGCTAGTTTGCTTAGTAAGGGTATTAACAGTGTTTTAACGGCAGAGGTGCCTTTGGTTTAACAAAATAGACCACGTTCACAGCAATGTGTTCGAAAAAAAATTCCATCGAATTGCTGGAAAGTCCTAAAGCTTAGTTGACCAGAAATGGTTTCGAAAGAAGAAACAACAACTAAGATTTTCTCATGGTTAAATCCTAAAAGAAAAAATTGTTTAATCACAAAATATAAAATAAAAGAATAAAGGAAAGGAGGTAAAACATGTCGTATGAAACTGATTTCGTAAAGCCAAACAATAATGAATCTTACAAAGAATATGTAGATAGATTATTATTAGATGGAAGATTCTTACGGAAAAACAACCGTCCAAAAAATATTTACACAGAAGGACATCATATTCTTCCTAAAAGTCAGGGAGGTTCTGATAAAAAAGAAAATATTATTATAATTTTCCCAGAAGAGCATTATTTTTGTCACAAATTATTAGCGCAAGAAAATCCAGAGGAGTCTACGCTTCAATTTGCTTGGTGGAATATGTGTCATAAAATGGATAGTGATGCTAAACGTTTATATGATGTACCTCCTGAAGAATATGCTGAAGCTAAAAGAAGAACATCGTCTATTTCTTCAAAGATGAATAGTATTCCAGTTGTAGAATTTGTTAGTGGTGTAATTTATCCCAGTGCTGAGGAAGCGGCAAGACAATTAAATATTGGCAAAGCTTGTAATATTACTTCTTGTTGTAGAGGTAAAAGTAAATCAGCAAACGGATATAAATTTTGCTATTTATCTGATTATCTTACGGGAAATTATAAAAATTAGACGGTAGGAAAGAGAAAAAGAATAATAGATGTTGATACTAAAAAAGTATACGAATCTTCTGTAGATGCGGCAAACGAATTAAATTTAAGTAAAGTTAATATTAGAGAAGTTTGTCGAGGAATAAGGAAGTCTGTTGGTGGACATAGATTTGTTTATTATGAGGATTATCTTTCTGGTAATTATGTGGTAAGAAAAATTGGACACGAAGGTAAAAAAGTGAAAGATATTGATACTGGCATAATTTATGAAAGTGGTGCGGAAGCTGGAAGACAGTTAAATCTTGATGCTTCAAGCATATTAAAAGTTTGTAATAATAAAATACAATCTACCAAAGGCCATCATTTTATATTTTGTGAAGATGATAATTAAAAATGGATAATCAGCAGCCAAGCTTTTAGATATATATTTAAAAGAAGGTTCAACGACTATCTTGAAAAAGAGTAGGCTTAAATTAATCAATTAAGTCGAAGTGGTGGACATCTATATTTAGATGAAGATATAGTCTGCACACAATAGAAATATTGTGGTTACGAAAGTAACGGTATTAGAGATTGATAATCTCAAAGATGTGAATCTTATACTAAACATAATGGAAAGACCCTAAAGCGGGTTCTGATGCTACTGTTATTACACCTGATACGATTCTTGGTTATCAGGATTTCTTTGAAAGTAATGTTTCTGGAAACATTTTGGGTTTCTTTGCACCCTTTAATGATTTCGAATTACACACCTTAGAAAATCAGCCTGAAGCAATGGATATCATTTATGATAGAACTAGAGATTTAATCGCTACTTCCGGTAACTCTGCTCTTATGAGTATTACTGATAAACCTTCTATTGCTTCTGTTAAGGCTGCTCAATATATTTAGGCTGCTAGAATTGATTACCTTACCAGACAATACGAAAGTTTTTTAAATGAAATGATTAATAAGAATTTCGATTTGAAATTCCAATGGAAAGTTTCTCTTTGGGGTGATATCTTTAATATTCGTGAGGATATTAAAATCCTTAGAGAACAAGTCGTGTTTGGCTTGGAAGGCTTTATTCCTAAACTTCTGTCGGCTAATGGTATGACTGTTGATGATTATCAACAAGCTAAAGCTTACCTTAAAGCTTTAGATATTAAAGTTGAAAAAGTCTTAGACCAAGAAAATTTAATCGCTAATCCTGTTGGTAGACCAAAGTTGACCGACGATGAGATTACCAACGATAATACTGGTAACTCTTCCAATGCTGGAACTAATGTTTCAGACATTAAGGAGTTTTCATATAATATCAAAAAGTGCCAAATTTGCGGAAAAGAACTGAATGAAGATGAAGATGTAATTTGCAACGAATGTTTGGAAGAAATGTATGAGTCTCGTATCAATGATATGAGTGCTTTTACTCACATGATTCCAAAGAAAGTAAAGGATTGAAAGTGTGAATTTGATTAAAATATTTAAAGAAAAAAAGTGGTGTATTAAAAAAGACCACACAAATTCTGAACCTTGTTGTAATCATAATCCTTTAGACTCTAATACCACGTTGCAAAAAAGCACGAAAAAATTAATGGTTTCTCCTGATAAATAGTTTTACATTTGTTCGCAATGTCAAAAATGTTTCGTCTTTAATACAGACGAAAAGGGAGAATTAATAATTGAGAAAGCTTGATTGTTCCCTTTTTTCAGTCTTTCGTAAAGGAGGTCGATTAAATTGGACCCTACAATTATAATTGCTATAATTTCCTTTATCGGAACTTGTGTTGGTACTATTGGTGGTATCATTACTACCAATAAATTAACCAATTATAAAATCGAGCAGTTGCAACGAAAAGTAGATGCTCACAATAATCTAATTACTCGTACCTACGAGTTGGAAAAGAATATGGGAATTGTTTTCCAGAAAATAGAGGAAAATAAATCTGATATTCAGGATATTAAAAAAGATGTCAAAGGAATTATGGAGAAACTATAAAAAGGAAAGTGAGAGGACAATAATATGGTAAGTAATAATTATACGCCAGAGATTGTCGAAGCTTTAAATGATTTGTTGAGAAGCTTCTTTTAGATGAATTCTATTGCAGATAATATGGCTTATTCTCTTGATTGCGAATTGAACTGCCCATAGGCTAGCGAAATTTTTCATCATAAGTTCGCGCACGTTTTTCCAAGCGATACTTTTGCTGACAAGTTAAGCGAAATAATGGTTCAAGAAGGCGTTCGTCCTATTCGTAAATCTCTTGAGGCTAATGTGGATATTTATGATAATATCGAATTGCTGTTTAATGATGCCTACACAGAAATGGAAAGACTTAAAAAGAAGATTCTTGATGTTATTGAATTTTTAGATTACAACAAGTCATGTAAGGTTTTTGTAATTGTTCTGGAAAATATGGCTGAAGTAGCTGGTTCTTTGCTCCATCAGTGTGATACTTGGAGACAAAAAGCTAGACTGTACAGTACTTCACCAGAGTTGTTTGACGCTAATTTTGAAGGATTTACAAAAATCTGAAATATATATAGGTAACTATATAATGGGCTATGTTTATTTTATAACAAATGGGGAAAATATTAAAATAGGATATACTAAAAATTCAGTTCAGAAAAGACTAAAACAATTAAATACTGGCAGTGATAAGCAATTGTATATCTTAGGATATATGAAAGGCACTATGGCTGATGAGGAAAACCTTCATTCTAAATTTTAGCAATATAAAATTAGAAATAATGGAGAATGGTTTGAGCCATCAGATGATATATTGGACTATATTAATGTAGTTAACCTTGTTCCTAATTGCTACGTTCGGAAGAACGAGGCTTGGAATAACAAAGTAATGGCTATGACTTCTATGTCATTGTCGTTTACATCATGAGGAGAAAGGAGGAAGAAAAATATTGGATAAAAAAGTTCTGAAATTTGAACTTTCTCCGCAAAGTTTGAAAATTAAGAATGTGTTAAAAAATGACTTTATTGCTATCGACGTTTACGCGATTTCTGATGTCTACCCTAATAGAAATAATAGCTATTTCCCTGTGTCTGCTATGCAAGACGCTAAACCTACCTTTTATAATAAACCCGCTCTTGGTGCTTTTGATACTACTCATGATGACTTTAAAGCTCATGAAATGGAATATAGATGGGATAATGAGTTACAACAAGATTACTTTGACTTTACTAATGGTAAATGTGAAGTCCCACTTGGCGTAATTCGTGGCGAAGATTTGGTTGAAATTGTCGAACATGACGGTCAAACTTGGTTACATTTTACTTGCGTTCTTTGGGCTAAATATGCTTATAAACAAGTTAAAAGATTGCTTAAGGATACTAAAAAGAAAATTTCTGTAGAAATAGAAGTCCTTGAAAGTCATATAGATGAAAATAAAGTCGAAGTAATAGATAGATTCATTTTTGATGGATTTACTATTCTTGGTTCTGCTGTTACTGAAGCTATCCCTAATGCACATTTAACCATTCTTGATAAAATTAATGACGCTGTTTATCAGAAACAGGAAAAATGCTTATCTTTCGCTTATAAAGAGTTGGAAGATAATAACAATAAAGATAAAAATTCTGGCTCTGATACAGATAATAAAAATGAGGATTTCGATTCCATTATTCCTGATAACGGAATTGTTAATGAAAAAGTGGACGAAATCACGATGGATAATGAACAAAGAGGGGAGGAACCAAAAACAATGACCTATGAAGAGAAAAGACAACTTCTCGAATCTTTTCTGAATAGCGGTCTTGATGAGAATGCTTCTCATTACAGTGTCACGGAAATTAACGACAATGTTGTTTGCTTTAGCCTTGATGATGAAAATTTTAAAGCTACTTATAGCATCAACGAAGAAAATGTCGCTAATGTTGATATGGACGCTAAAGAAAAGATTGTACTCTCTAAGGATGAAAATCCTGAAGATGAGAGTGGTAAAGAGACTGAATCCAAGGAATGTGAATCTGAAGACGGCAAGTGCGAAGTCTGCGGTAACAACCCTTGCACTTGTGCGCATGAAGATGATGATGGTAATAAGGATGACGGTCATAAAGAGAATGAGTCTGAAGATGACAAAAATGATGATGACCACGACCATGATGATGATAATGATGATAACGACGATGATGATGGCAAAAAGGAAACCGAGGCTGAGGATAACGATGGTGAAAAGAAAATCGAAAATTGCGAAGACCCCGCTTAGTTTGCCGCTACTGATGTAACTGTCGATGAATCTCATGCTGACCATGGACAGATTGAAGGTGAAGAGCTTGGTTCTCCTAAAGTTGATACTGATATCCTCAAAGAACATGATGATGGCAGTATTTTAGTCGGCCAACCTTCTGGTGAAAGTAATGTTATTCAGGATACCCACTATGCTGTCGGTGATGAACAACTTACTGCTGATGAACTTTATGAGAGATTCAATACTCTTAATACCTCTTTCGCTGAACTGACTGAAAAGTATAACGCTCTTAATGCTCAGTTTAACGCAAAGAAAAATGCCGAACTTTATGCTTTGGCTTGCTCTTTGGTTGATTCTGAAGAAGATTTGACTGAGGAAAATGCTACTAATATTAAGGCATTTATGAAAGAAAATTGTGATAACAGTACTTATGCTTCCGATGAGGAACTTAATGAGGCTGTTGACCATAAAATTGCAGATGCTCTTTATGCTCAGAAGAAACTTAGTAGAAAAGCTAAGGAGAAAGAGTTCTCTGCTGATATCGTTAAGGATAAACCTGTTGTTACTGAAGTGAACGACAGCGCAAATAACCTTAAAAATGCAATGAAAAATCTTAATAAGATTTAATTAAAAAAGGAGGATAACTTTATTATGAAATTTATTGAGAAGATTTTGATGGCTTCTGAAGATGTTAAAAGCTATCTGGTTTCTGGCGTTTGCAAAGACAAGGAACTCGCTGATGGTTCTTTGGTTGAAATTGGCGACCTTATCGACCATGAGGTTTATAAGGGTCTGAAGGATATGAATACTCGTGAGATTAAGCCTTACGCTGGTACTGGTCGTGTCGGTATCGTTGACTATGTTGGCGTTTCTAAGGGAGAAATCATGGGCGTTGTCTACAGTGAGGGTGTTAAGACTTGCGGTCTTCCTTGCCCTGCTGGTGCTCATACTCGCGTTCGTTGCCCCAAGCTTGGTGACGAGTTCTATCTCGGTGAAGATAACTTTGAGTCTGCTCCTACGGCTGGTCAGTTCGCTGTTGCTGGTTCTGATGGTCAGTGGACTCCTGCTGCTGTTGCTGCTGCTGACAAGCTCTGTGTTAAGGTCGAGTTTGGCAAGGATAAGATTATCGGTGTCAAGAACGAGGGTAAGAAGTTCTATTGCACCGTTGTCCACGAGTAATTTTAAATTGTTCTTGAATAATTGTTCTTGAATAACTTGAATAGTTTAAAAAATATTGATATTTACTTTATGATTTTTATAAATTAATTAAGGAGGATTTTGTTATTATGAAACAAATTTTTAGTTATAACAAATTCAACGAAGATGTCGCTGATGGTCTCGTTGAAACTTGCTATTCTTTGGCTCAGAAGTCCATTGAGGGTAAGAACAACACCCCTGAGTATATTGAAGCTAATAAGACCTTTAACCAAGAGTTTATGAAGTATTGTGTTGAGAACGCTGGCATGAAGTGGAGCGGTCTCGATATGATTAAGAATCCTATGGTCTACAAGAAGAGTAACTTCCTTGAGACTTTTGATACCATTCTTGCTGGTGCTATCACTCCTGTTGTTCCTACTGTTGCTGCGTCTGGTTATGAACAGCTTTATGATGTCACTCAGGTTGGTTTCGGTGATGTTGCTAAGTATGAAGTCGATAGCAATGAGCTCTTCATTGTGAATAGCCTTGCTGAAGGCATTGCTCGTGGTGGTGTTCAGACTGCTTCTAACACTGAGTATACTATTTCTGCTAAGAGAGAGCAGATTTCTCTCTATGTTGACTGGTTAAATATAAGCACGTTATAAATAGCTAGGGCGTATAGTAATATGCGTAAAAATATTTCCATTTAATTGCTGGAATACCGTAAAGACAATCAAACTACAACGCAAAATTGAAATAGATTTAATCGTGATAGTTGCGAAAGCAGAAAAAATTGATTGTATGATATAAGGTTAAACCCTAAGTATCTTAAAAATTGGTAATCAGCAGCCAAGCTTCGAAAAGAAGAAGGTTCAACGACTATCCTCGTAAGAGGAGTAGGAATATAGTCAATAAATTATTCCGAAATGGTGGACATCCTATAGGGATGAAGATATAGTCTAAGCTTGTGTGAAAATACAAGAATCCGAAAGGGTTAGAGCGAATTGACGATTCGAAAAATTTAGTGTTTAAATAAAATAAAAAGGAGGTTTGTATGTTAAAAGAAAATCAATTGATTGAAATTCCTTGGACACAAACCGCTTAGAAATATTTCAATGAAAAAGGTTATAGTCTTTTTAAAGGGAAGACTATTCATGTTAAACCAGAAGAATTACCAGAAGGAAGCCATAGAGAAGTTGTGGCTGTTTGTGATTTTTGTGGAAAAGAAATAACGGTTCAATACAAAAAATATTTAAAAAGAATAGAAAAGCATGATGGTAAATATTGTTGTAGAGATTGTTGGGGAAAGAATAAAGAGCTAATAGCTCAAAGAAATAATAAGTCTATAAAAACAAATTTAGAAAAATATGGAGTAGATAATCCTGCTAAAAGTGAAGAAATTAAGGATAAATCTAAAAAGACTTTAAATGAAAAATATGGGGTGGATAATCCTCGGTAGATTAAGGAAGGTCAAGAAAAAGCAAAACAGACTTGTTTGAAAAAATATGGAGTTGAATATCCAATTTTAACAAAAGAAGCAAAAGAAAAAGCTGTTAAAACTTGTTTAGAAAAATATGGAGATGTAAATCCTTTTTCGAATAAAGAAGTAAGGGCTAAAGCTATCAACACTTGCAGGGAAAAATACGGTTGTGATTATCCCGTACAAAATCCAGAAGTGCGAAAAAGAATGCAAGAAGCATTAGCTAATAAAAAAGAATTAATTCCATGTTCTTCACAACAGTTAAAAATTTATGAAATGCTTTTAGATGAATATAAAGTAGAGTTGAACTACCCTTTAAGTCAACTCAATTTAGATGTAGCTATTTTTATTGGAGATATTAAAATAGATTTGGAATATGATGGTTGGTATTGGCATCAAGACCAGTAGAAAGATATAAAAAGAGATAGAGTAGTTCAAAAAATGGGTTACAAAGTCTTAAGAATAAAAGGAGACCATTCTATTCCAGAAAAACAAGAAATAATTGACAAGATAAATTGGCTATTAAAAGATAATAATTATTATGCTGAAATAATTTTAAAAGATTATGAATAGCAAAAAGCTAAAAACACTAAATAACTCTTAATATAACTGACCACGTGGCATCTGGCCGCCAAGATTGGGGTAAGCTTCTCCAGAAGATTGGTGCTTCTTTTGCCGCTTATATTCAGGCTCGTCTTGCTAAGGTAATGGCTTCTATTATTACCAATAACACTGACGTTGCCACTAACAATCAGGATGGTATCGCTGGCTATATGGCTAACGGTCTTACTGATGAAAACTGGCTCAAAGTTGCACGTTTGGTAAAACTTGCTAATGGCGGTGCTGATGTTTATGCTCTTGGTACTTCTATTGCTCTCGCTTCTGTCCTTCCTGACAGTGCAAAGGGTTTCCGTTATGGTGAGGATAGCGCTATTGTTAGAGATGGCTTCCTGCCTGATTACAAGAATGTTCCTATGATTGAACTGGGTAACGCTCTTGTTCCTAACACCATCAATGGTGAGCCTGAAGTCGTTCTTCCTGATGATATTATTTACATGCTTCCTCTTGGTATGAATAAGCCTATCAAGGTTGTCATGGAAGGTAATACCGTTTCTGTTGAGAAGGACCCCTTGTTTGCTGCTGACCATACTTACGGTTTCACCGTTGACATGCGTATGGGTATGGACGCTATTGTAGGTAGCAAGATTGGTGCTATTACTCTTAACTAATATCAAATTATAATCTAATTATAAGTAATTAATTATAATAATTAGTTAATTTCGTAAATTCTGGTTGCTCCAGATATGTTTAAAAGGTTTAAAAGGAGATTGTAAAAAATGGCTGTAAATAAGAAAACTATTAAAAATACAGAAGAAGTTGTAAACGAAACTAATAAGGAACAAATTGCTGAGAATGCGGAGACTTCTGTTAAGGAGTCTCCTGCTACTCAGTCTTCTATCTCGTTAGAAGATATTCAAGCTATGATGGCAAAGTTCCAGTCTACGATTGAATCTTTGAGTAGTGAACTCAAGGAAGAGAAAGCAAAGAATGAAAAGTTGGCAGAAGCAATCAAAGAATCTACTTTGGATAATAAAGAGGGCGACACAGAAAGTTCTTTTAAGGCAAAAGAAGTACAGGATAATACTTCTAATACAACAGAAAGACTTCTGGAAATTCTTGGTAATAGAAAGAGTGACAAGGAAATTGTTATTGTTCATAATCGTGAATTGCTTGGTGGTCTTTCAACCGCTATTCAGCTTACTGGTTTGACTATTAATTTCCATACTCTCGGAGAACAGCGTGTTCTTAGTTGGCAACAGTTTGAGGAATGTGTTTCCAAATATCGTAAGTGGTTCGATAAAGAAATTATTCTTTTGGCTCCCGAATTCGCTGATGTTGCGGAACGCTATAATGTTTCCTGTTTAAAGAGAGAGGGTCATGCTGTTGTTACGAAGGGAGACCTCGTAAATATTTACAAGAAGAGTGAGCGTGAACTTGAGGATTACATGAATTCTTTGACTGAAGCTGATAAAGACTTTATTTGTTCTTATTGGCTTGGAAAGTGCTATGAAAATGATGCTAAATATCGTGTTAGAAGTAAAGTTGAGCTTCTGAACAGAATTTCTAACAAGGGTGTTTTTGACAATCTGTTGGCTCAAATGAATTTTGATTCAATAAGACATTAAACAAATAAGGAGGGTTTAAATGGGCATTTTGTTTAGTGATGTCTATCGAAAAGCAATAGCCTTATTTGATGACCCAAGGATTACGACAGCGTATGAGACTAATCCTTTGCAATTTAATAAGATAATGTACACCTATTTGCAAAATGCAATATCTATGTTTAACAACCCTCTAAGCGTTTCTTTACGTTTATCTCAATATAAAGAACCAAAAGGTATCATGCAAGTTTTTGAAGGGGATGGTAAGAATAATAAATTCGAACTTGACCCTGAGTTTGAGATTCAGGATAATTCAGTATATAATTATATTGAGGGAGAATTATTGGTGCAAGGCTCGATTGATAAAGAAGCTCACACTGTAGAATTCCCTGATGTGTTACCTGAAGGCAAGCAATATGCAGTTGAGCAATATTATGTTGGTGAATTTACTGACAATTTTGAAGGCTTAACTAATAAAAATGTAAATGGTACAAGTTTAGTGGTAGGTTATGTTAAAGATATTCTTGCTCGTTTGCTTGTAAAAGCATGGGGAGAAGAAGAGCGCAATTTGTTATTAGATATTCGCAATTTAATGCAAGACAGCGATTTCAAGATTATGTCTAATGACCGTATCTTAAAAGCAAAAAACGAATGGGTAGACCAACTTGATTCAGAAATATACAATTATCAAAATAGACTTGCGTGGCAAATCCGTTTTATGGGTGGTAGTAAGTTTATAGGAAGGGGGTAAAGATGGATAAAGACGAAAAGAACTTCAAAGTAGTTTTATCTATTAATGAGAAAATTATATGCTTAGAAGAAATAGTTTCAAAATTGAAGAAAGTTCTTTATGTATATGACAAATCTCAAGAACCCGATTCCACTTATAATTACCGTGTGTATTGTGGTGGAATAATGATGTATGTTTCGTCAAGTAATATTCTTTTTGATGGTGAATTAGTAAGTATTATAATTAATATCAATGCTATTTTAACGAATCAATTAGATAAAGGACAGATTAAGAAGTTAATATTTGAATCAATCAATTATGCAGAGTATTTATTAAAGAAATACAAAAACGAAGGTTAAGGAGATTATGGATTAAAATGGCGATTTTAAATACTACCGATATTGTTGATAGCAGTATCATGCTCAAAGCTCGTTTAAAGCATAACATGGTTGGAGATAATTATTACATTCAAAATCTGCAACATAAACGCAATTAGGATTGGGAGTATAGATATAATGTAGTTGATATAGAAGAAGAAAGAGACCGACAAATAGAATATACAACAAAGATGCCTGAATATACAGCCTTAGATAGCGTAGTTATAAGGAATGTAAAAGGTGAGCGTGGAGAGGATTTGGGAACAGATTGGGCTGAGATTTCTTTTAGAGATTTAAAATATCCAAATCCACTGGGAAAAAGGTATCGTTTTTCTTTGGCGTTTCCTGATATGAAAGAGATGTCAGAAGAAGAAAAACATTATGATACTAGTGTCTGGATTGCTATTAATAAAGCTCCTATAAATCCACGGAACTCTTGTGTTGTGCGTAGATGCAATGCGAATATTGCGCTACTCGGGTCTCCGACAAACAATCAAACCGATGCTACTGAGATAAGGTACGAGCCTATTGTACTGGAAAATGAATTGAAATATATGAACCAGTATTATAACAAAACTTTGGTAATACCTCAAGCTGAGTGGTATGTTACGATGCAATTAAATTATTTCTCTAACGCTGTTAAGATTAATAGCCGAGTTATTCTTGGTGGAACAAATTAGCAGGATATAGAAAATAATGCTATATATAAAGTTAAAGCTGTTATAAAGAGTACATCTACAAAAACTTTTGCAAAAAGTGGTTTTACAGGGTTGGAAGACATACCTTTCGTAGTCTTGGCTTTGGATAAAGACATGTGGAGTGCAGAAGACAATGCGATTACTCGTGTTGCTAATAATGCGCCATTGTATTTTATTCCAAAAAAGGAAGACCTTCATGATGAGGAGTACCATATTACTCTTAAAAATTGTGATGATTATAAAATAATTCTTGGCAATAGTCAAGAATATGAAACTGAATTAAGTTTCAAAGGTGGTACGCTTCCTACTCAATTTGAGTATAAAGTTGTGTTAAATGGTATAAAAGAGGAAAACTGGAGCAAATATTATGAGTTTAAACAAACTGGTGACAATACTTTTGTTATTAAAAATCTAAAAACCTGTAATAGAGGAACATTGGATGTAATTGCTATATGTGCTGACCCAGATATAGCGGGAGTTACCATTAGTGAAATTTTTAGCTTTAAGTTAGGAGGTTTTTATTAATGATTGATTCTAGTTACGCACCTTCAGCTTTTAATAGGTTTGTTAACTTAGATGGAGTAGAAGATAGAATAATTTATTATTTGTTATCTCCTAATAAAAAAACCCCCGAAGAATTGGAACAAACTCATATTATTTGGAAACTTTTGTATTATAATGATGCAGATGCTCTTAATAGAGAATTGCCTACATATCAATAGATTACTTCTTTGATATGTTCTGATGATATAACACAAACCGACAAACGTATTTTTAGAAGTCCTCATTTTGAAGATGCTTGGACGGTTGAAAGTACATTATTAAAAATTTATATCGACCAAATTATTCCTACAGATAGATACAAAGCTGTTGTTAATTTTGGAATTGATATAATTACACATAATAAATGTATTAATATCAATCCAAGTGATGATGATAAAACTTATCCTGTTGATACAGTTGATGGGGTTGAAATTCCTATTACTGGAAAAAGTCGTGTTTCTACTTTGTTAAAAGCTGTTTTGTTTTTGCTCAATGGCGCTCATGTATAGGGTGTTGGCAATTTAGAGTTTTCAACAATGATGAGTAGATTCCAATAGGCTCAATATGGAATTTGGAACAACAGAAATTTTGAAGGAATTAAAGTTGTATTAGGATGCTATATGAGTGGGGTGTCTTAATTGGCAATATCTAAAGAGTTACAAGCTAAAATGGAAATGTACGAACAAGCCTATTTCGGTCTGGATTTACCAGTGCCATTTAAAGGCTTGTTAATTTATCCAGTTTTAACGAAAGATTACTATAATTTTTATGCTAATTTATCTTGTTTTACTCAAGATAAAAATATTAAAGAAATAAAAGTTGTAGATGAAAATGGAATAGAAACTACTAAAAAAGTGGCTAATCCTGAAGGTATTGGTATGTCTTATATGGCATATTTAATATAGAATATGGAAAACCAAGAATATGGACCTATGGTTACTTCTTAGGTAATTAATATGTTCGAACTTGTGCTCCATGAAAAAAATGGTTTGTTTTGTCCTCATTGTGGATTCAAACGAACTTAGTTTGAAGTTATCAAAGAATATGCTAAATTCCAAGAAACATTACCTGATAATTTAAGCGAAACTGAAAAGAAAGTTAAAGCTCTTGAGTTTATTAATAATTATGCTATATGTCCAGAATGTAAAAACAAAATGAGAGATATCTATGGAATTCAAACGGGTGCTAATGGCGTGAAAAAATTATATATATACGATATAGTTTTAGAACCAAAAGAACTTGATGAATTTATAGCTATTATTACACACCAAAATATTTTGGATTACGATGGAGATAGGTATATCGACCCCAATTTAAGAGAAGAAATGGAATTAAAGGCGAGGATGCAGAACAAGAATTACACATCTCCAAGTTTGGAAAAATAGCTTGTCTGTATATCCATTAGTTCTCCATACACTATGGAGATGTTAAAAGAACAAGTAAGTTTGAGAAAACTTTCTTTAATGCTAAAAACCATTGATGCTAAGGGGTATTATTACGCTTAGATTTAGGGTGCTATGTCTCGGATGGTTTAGTTTAAGGATGGAGACATTCACCATTGGATATTTACTGATAACAAGAAGGATATGTCTAAGGAAATTATGACAATGAATGATTTCCAAAAGAAGTTTGCTTCTGTTACATAATGGGGATTAATTTCTCCAACTGATTTAAATCAGAAAAAAATGATTAAAATAAATAAGGAGGATATATATTATGTTATTTTTAGCTGGTGTAGGCCGCGCCACTCTTCTCGATGGCGAGCGCCTTGTTGCTACTGCAAATACTCTGATTGATTCCAGCATTACTATAGGAATCAGCTTTGAGGACCTGCGTGCCGGAATGCGGAATAAACTTTACGGTCGTTATGCGCATACTTCTACTTTTGACCTCAAGCTGACCGATGCCATGTTCTCTCTTGAGTATCTTGCCATGAATACTGGTTCTGAGGTTGAACTCGGTGGTGACGCTATGAAAGACGAGAAGCTCACTGCTGATGCTACTGGTAAGGTTACTTTGTCTTATAAGGCTGTTCCTATGGTTGGTAATACTAATGTTTATGCTTATATTAAGAAGTCTGGCACCGACGAAGGCTATCAGCGTTATGCTGTTGCTGGCGATGGTGTAAATGAAGTTTCTCTTGGTGAGGCAATGAAGGATGCCGAAGTTTGTGTTCGTTATATGTATCATAATGATATTGCTTCTAAGATTACCATTAGCGCTAACTTCATTCCTAAGACTCTGACTTGCATTCTTGAGGCTAATCTTTACAACGGTGGTTCTTGTGATGTTGAGACCTCTACCCTCGCTGGTAAGGTTATCATTAAGGTTCCTCGTTTCATGCTCAACGGTTCTCAAGAACTCAGCATGAGCGCTTCTGGTGTTTCTAACACTTCTATTGAAGGTTCTGCTCTTGCTTCTGGTTGTGCTGGCTGCGACGGCGACGGCGTTTATGCTGAAATCGTTCAGGTTCTTGAAAACAAGACCGCCGCTGACATGTTCGCTAGCATTGTTATTGAGGATAAAAACCAGACCGCAAAGGCTGGCGATAAGATTGAACTTAACGTCTATGCTTGCCCTGTTGATGGTGCTCCTATTAAGTTGAATCCTGACCAGTATACGGTTGCTGTTACCACTGGTGCTAGCACTTATGCTAATGGTGTCGTTACCGTTGTGGATACTAGTGTCGTTACTGTTAAGTTTGTCCCTAATGATAAGCTTTCCGACACTATGAATATTACTGTTGCTTAATTTAATTAACGAACAGGAGATTAAAATAAATGCTTTGCAGTAATGCACAGCAGGAAAATGGTGGAAGAATAACGTGCAGAGTCGATGGGAAAGAACCTCATCGGCTCTGTCCTTATCAAAAATATTGTCATTAGAAGTGTGCATGGGAAAATTCTCCTGCCATGACGAGCTGTGAGAGGAGATTAAGAAATGGATGAAATGAACAGCGCTTTTGATATTGAAGTTTCTCCTAAGAAAGAAAACAAGGAGAAGCAGATTCAATATAAGAAGTATGACAAAAACAAGCACAACAAGGGAATTGTAAAAGAAGAAATTGTTGAGTCTGTTAAGCAGGAGTTAGAAAGTGTCGCTGAAGAAGAAGTTAAGCCTATTGCCGAAAAGTCAAAATTAAAAGAAGGTTGGGCAAGAGGGATTGTACATAGTAAGTGGAAGACTTCTGCTTGGGTAATTCTTGAAAATGGGAAAGGTCTCACGATGAATAATTTTGGTAAATACTCTATTGGTGAGACTGTTGAATTTGAATTACCTTCTTGGTACAAAGATTTACCGAAGAGTAAGTAATGACAAATAAACTGAGGATGGGGTTAATCCCATCCTCTTTTTAGACGCGAAAGAGAATAAAAAGTGAATTTTATTTGGTGAAACAGGTGCATTTTTTCCAGTAAAATCAAGGATTTTGAAAAGCATCTTTTTGACGAAGATTTTATTCGGTAAAGATTTTTCTCAAAGTCCTTGACAAAAACATTGATATTTGTTATTATGTGTATACAAATAATAATGTATATAAATATATCAAGGCAAAAATCTACAATTAAAAATTGTATTATTTGTATTATAGAAATATAATATAAGTTCCTATAATAACATAGGGGGTAAAGTATGAGTAAAAGCAAAGACAAGATTAGAGTAAGTTTTAAAAATTCTGGTGCAGCAGAAGATGTAACTGGTTCTTGTACAGTTATTACATGGGGAAAGCCAGAACGAACAATTCTTGTCGATTGTGGATTGGTACAAGGTAATCAAAGTCTTTTGAAAGAATATCAGGCTAATAGTGCAAGATTTACATTTAAAGAGAAGAATGTAGACTATGTGTTTGTGACCCATTCACACGTTGACCATTCAGGTCGTTTAAGCCTTTTAACCAAAAGAGGATTTGATGGAAAAATTATTGTGCCTGATGGCAATAAAGATTTAATTCGAGAATTGCAATTAGATAGTGCTAAGATTATGTTAAGGGATGTTGAAGATTTGTCTCGAAAGCTTAAAAGAGAATATTCTCCAATTTATGAAGAATCTGATGTAAAAGATATGCTTACTCATATTGAAGAATATCCTTTTAAGGAAAGAATTAAATTAGACGACGATGTAACATTTGAGTTTATTCCTTCTGGACATATTATTGGTGCCGCTCAATTGATTTTGTATATCAAAAATGGTAGTGTTACTCGTAAAATAGCGTTTACTGGTGATTTAGGTAATATTAAAACTGAAACTTATTATGCAAATAAGTTTGAACCTATTCAAAACGCAAATTTGCTAGTGGGTGAATCTACTTATGCCAGCAAAGAAAAAAGTGCTAAAGCAAAAGATAGAGAAAAAGATTTAGAAAAGATTAAAGCTTTTGTGTATGATGTTTGTATTGATGGAAAAGGAAAGTTACTTTTTCCTTCTTTCTCTTTAATGAGGAGTCAAGTAATTTTAACCATTCTTTACGAAATGTTTAAAGATGACGAGAATTTTAATATTCCTGTTTATGTTGGCTCTCCTTTAACTTGTAAAATTAATAAAATTTTTAATGAAATTTTAGAGGGTGAGCAACTTAAGAGATGGATTGAAGCTTCTTCATGGGATAAGGTTAAATTTATCAATAATTATGAAGAGATTGAGCAGATTTTAATAAAGCCTGACCCAGCAATTTTTATTTCTAGTGCAGGAATGCTTAACGCTGGTTTTGCTGTAGGTATTGCTGAAAAGCTCCTTCCAAGTGCTAAGAATGGAATTGCATTTATTGGGTATTCTGTTGAAGGGTCTTTGGCTTGGAAAATTAAACAAAAGAAGACTAAGACCGTTGCCATTAATGGAAAACAAATCCTGAGTCGTTGTAGAGTAATTAACTTAAATAGTTTTTCAAGTCACATGCAAAGAGATGAGCTTTGTGATTATTACAGCGGTGGTCTTGGAACTAGCGGTTATGGTAAAGTTGTCCTTCAACATGGTAATATGAAAGATAGAGTTGAACTGAGTAAAACTTTGTCGGAGCTTATTAGTAAAAGAAATAGAACAGACAAAGTTGTTGTAGCTAATAAATCAACAGAAATTTTATTGTAATTAAATAATTGTATAAAAAGCTTTACAAAGCTTTTTAAATAAACCTATTGACACAAGAGGTCAGGGTTGTCAGAGAAGTTGTATATTGGGCTACCATCCAGTATACAATGGAGGCGTATTAGGGTTGTCAGGTTTCCACAGGGTAGCAATTAAAACTGTCCGACCAACATACTTTCATGCGTGGTTTCAAACGGAAGAGAAAGGCGTTTTAAGGTGTCGGCATAAACCTTATCATCTTATATACCATGTTGTATATTTAGACCAGCTACGAGGCATAGTCTTGCAGCTTTTTAAGGTGGTGTCCATGAGCACAGGATAAGGACTTAAAGAAGACCAAATTTACGGGTTCGTAAAGCGGGTCTGAGCCATATATCTCATGTACCATGTGTACAAGGAGTTCCTTAAGACGTTAGAGTTTAGCTTTAGCGTTTTATGCAATGAAAAAGGTGAGACAGGGAGTAGCTACCTTTTGTTTTGCCCCAACAAAACAATTATCATCTTTTTCATTTTTAATTAAGACTTGGGGGTTTTAGTTATGGGAATACAAGAATTTAATACTGAAACAAAGTTAACTTGTGCGTAGATTAGAGATGGGGAAACTCTATTTTATTCTAAAAAGACAGGTAATAGAAAACCTATTATATGGGGAGTATATTTTATTAGAAATATACAAAATAATAAAATTTATGTAGGTTCCTCCAATGATATAGTTAGAAGATGGAAAAACCATTGTAGTGATTTAATTTATTAGAATCATATAAATAAGCATTTATCTGCGGCATGGTTAAAATATGGGCAAGATAGTTTTGTTTTTGAATTAAAAGAAATTTATGAACCAAATGATAAATTTGATAAAAAAGAAAATTTAGATTGTCTTCGTAAAAGAGAACAGTATTATATAAATTTATACGATACTAGTAATAATAAGAAGGGGTATAACGAAAGCAATTTAGCGACAAATCCTTCTATTAATGTTACTGAAAAACTCCTTAATGGAGAACGAGCAATATCTCCGTAGCAGTTTTACAAAGTTGTTGGTTTACTTTTGAATTCTGAGTTGAATTTAAGAGAAATTTCAGATGAAACTGGAGTAAAATATACTACTGTTAAAGATATATATTAGAAAAGAGAGTATAAAGAATTATTAACCAGTTATAATTTTCCTGTAAGAAGTAATGATAAAACTGATAAGTTAAAGCGAGAGCATTGGAATGATATAATGAATTTATATAATTTAGGAGTGCCCGCTGAACAAATTAGCAGAGAAATTAATTGTGGAATTAGCGTGCTAAAAAATCTTTTAAGAAAAGAGGGTATTCCGTTTGGTGTGAATAAGCCTCGTTATTTTATTTTTGATTTATATGGTAATTTAATTGGAAGTTATTTTAGTTCTTCTGAGGCTGGAAAATTAATTGGATAGAAAAGTTAGACTATTGTATCAGCGGCAAACCATGGTTGTTTGGTTGATAAAAAATATAAAATTTCAAAAAATCCAGAACCACCATCTTTCACTGAAACAGAAAAAATGTTTGGTCATTATATTTCATCTTTTGGGAAAAGTATCATTGCTGTTGCTTATAAAAATGGTAAGCCAGAAAAAGTTTATAACGGCATAAGACCAACTTTTTCAGATAAAGATGCAGAAAAAATTATAGATGCTTTAAAACAAAATAGTAACGAAGAAATTTTTGGTTATACTTGGAAACGTCTTGAAGATGTTTCCGATTTAGACAAATAGATTTTAATGAATAAAAATTTAAAGGTTAAAAAAGGTGTTTTAAAATGAGTACTGACAAGTGCAAGAACGATAGTTTGTCAAATTTAGTTGAACTTATTGATATTGAACCAGAAGGTAATCTTTAGCTTCCAACTCCCTCTCTTCTGCAATATTATTTAGACAGAAAAGAAAGAGTTATTTGGATTGATAAAGACATTGATGATGATTTGTTTAATGAAATTAGACAAATTATTCAGTATAATAGAGAAGATGAAAAAAATAATATTCCCGTAGAAAACCGTAAAATTTGTAAAATAATGCTTTAGTCTTATGGAGGAACTTTGGATTCTTGCTTTGCTTTATTGGATGTAATGAAGATTTCTAAAACTCCTATTTATACTTATAATTTAAATGCTTGTATGAGTGCGGCAGCATTAATTTATCTGAATGGACACAAGCGTTTTGCAATGCCAAAATCTACTGTTCTTATTCATGCTGGTCAGGGCGGTAGCGTTGGTCGGTATGATGCTGTGTTGGCGCAAACAGAAAATTATAAGAGATTAATGGATATGCTTAAGGAAAACGTGCTTGAACATACCAAAATTGGAAAAGCTTTCTTAAATAAGCAGATGAAGAAAGAATGGTATATTTACATTGATGACCAGATTAAGTATGGAATCACTGATGAAATCATTACTGATATCACTCAGATTGTAGGAGAATAATAAAAATGGCTTTAGTTACAGATAAAGTACCCGAAGGTTATCTTCGTGAAATGCGTCAATTAATGATGGATATTTCAAATGGTGACGCAACTTGGAGTAATGCAAACGATATTCGTAAAAAGTACGGTTTGCCTTCTCTGACTATTGATACAATTCGTAGAGGTGCGCTGCTTTATTCTGAATTTAATGCTTCAGGATGGGTTAACGAACCTGTTAATAAAAATATTCCTACTAAGAATACTACTACTTTAGATAGGAACGGTGTGAGAACGAGTGAGAAATTCGTAGCTTTGTCAGAAGATGAGCTTACGGATAAAACTGCTCTTTTAAAAGCACATGGTTATAATCCCGTTCAGTTTGAATTGCTTAATGCTAAGAATAGTATTTGGCAACAAGGTGATGGCAAAGGTGGTTTGAAGAATCTTTATTCTTCTCGTATTACTGTAAAGCCTACCGATTGTGGCTTAGATTTAGAAGAGCTAAGAAAATATTTCGAAGGTTTTAAATCTCCTCGTAAGACAGAACATATTAGAGGAGATATTAGCAACAAACCCAATGTAGTTTTTTTCAGTCATCTTGATGTACATTTTGGTAGAATTTCTCAGCCTTATGAAACAGGAGTTGAGTATAATATGGAAATTGCAAGATAGAATATGCTTTCTACCACTAAGAAGATGATTGATTCTGTTCATTGGAATAATGTGGGAAAGATTATTTATATGGTTGGTAACGATTATCTTAACAGTAGCTTTACTGGTTACACAACAAGTCAATCTCACATGCAGGATAACGAAGGAACTTTTAATACTATCTTCAAAAAAGGCACAGAAGCTTTGATTGAAGTTATAGATATGCTTAGTAGAGTGGCGCAAGTAGAAGTTGTATTTGTTTCTCGGAATCACTCTCGATTTGAAGAATTTGCGTTAATGCAGATAATTGAAGCGTACTATAAAAATGTAGAAGAAATTAAAGTTGATGCAAGTCCTTTCCCAAGAAAATATATTAGAGTTGGCAAGACTCTTCTTGGTTTGACTCATGGTAGTGATGAAAAAGACCGTATTAATGGTTTGATGCAGACCGAAGCTAAAGAAGATTGGGGGCAGACATCTTATCATTATTGGTTGTGTGGTCATTTACATCACAATGATTGGGCTTTAAGAGAAAATTATGGTGTTTCTATTTTCATTCTTTCCGCCATGACAAAGATGGATAATTGGACTACAAAGAGTGGATATACTATGGCTGATGCTGGATGCATTGCTTTTGTTTTTGATTATGATAAAGGACTTAGTGATATTAAGTTCTATTATGTTTAACTAAAAATAAGAGAGAATTTATGGGTAAGAAAAATAAAAATTAGGCTTTTGATTAGTACAGAGATGATGAATCTGAGGAGAGAAAGCCGTCTAAGAAAAAATAGATAGTGAAGAAGAAAAAAGAAGAAGAGATTTTTGAATTCGAAGAGGATTACGAAAAGACTCGAAACAGAAATAGATATGAAAACCGTAAAAAGAAAAAGAAGCATTATGAAGATAATGACTACTACGACGGTTGGAATTAATTGCCCTTACTTAAAGTTTGTGGTTTAAAAAAGTTTTGAATGATTGAACTGGATAATCAACGTTCATGGGAAAGGAGATAGCTTAACTGAGTAAGGTTGGGCTATCTCTTTTTTTCCCATTCCAAAAAGGTTAAAAGAGGTGAAAGATGAATAAAGGGAAAGCTTTTGAAAAGGATTTTCAAGAAGCGGCTAAGAATGACGAACTGTTTGTGCTAAGGTTGCATGATACTTCTTTATCTTGGTAGCATGAAAAAACTTCAAGGTTTCAACCTGAAAACCCTTGCGATTTTTTGGTATATGAACTTCCTAATTTGTTTGCTATTGAGTGCAAAAGCACTTGTTATAAATCTTTGACTATACAGAGAGATATAAAAGACAAAACTTCTAAGATGATTAAAGCTCATTAGATTAATAGTTTAGTAAAGTTTGCTCAATAGGAAGGTGTATTCGCTGGTTTTTTGTTTAATTTTAGAGATGATGAAGACATTTCAAATAATGTAACTTACTGGTTATCTATATAGAATTTTAGCAAATTTTTATGTGAAAATGATAAACGGTCTATTAATAAATTAGATTGTATTCAATATGGAGCAATTATAATTGAGCAAAAAATAAAGAGGACTCATTATACTTATAATATAAAGAAAATGCTTGAAGATATTAGAAAGGAGGAAATTGAATAATGTATAATAAAATTTTTGACGAAGAAAAGTGGAAACAAGTAAACTAGGAAAATAAAACCATTATGGAAGATTTTCTTCTTGAATATAAAGCGAGAAAAATGAAAGAATCTACTTTGAAGCAGTATAAAAATGATTGCAGAATTATTCTTTTGTTTGTATTAGATAATTGTGGTAATAGACCCCTCACAGAATTAAGAAAGAAAGATTTTCGTAATTTAAGTTTGTGGTTAAGTGACACTTTGGGGGTATCTAATGCTCGTACTAATAGATTGATGTCATGTTGTCGTTCAATGCTTACATATGTTGAAGAGGATGATGATTATGATTACGATAACAATTTAGCAGCAAAAGTAAAAGGTCTTCCCAAGGAACATGTAAGAGATATTGTTTTTTTAGATGATAGTGTTATTTTAGAACTTATTGACAAGTTAATGGAAAAGAAAGATTATAAGAAAGCCACGTTGGTTGCTTTACTTTACGATTGCGGTTCTCGTAAAAATGAAATTGCACAAGTTGAAAAAGAAAGTTTTTATGATGAAAGCAAAAATCTTACTAATAAATTGATTGGAAAACGTGGTAAAATTTATAGAGCGGTTTATCATTCTTTAACTAAAAAATGCGTCAAGAAATATTTAGAAGAGCGTGGAGAAGATGATGTAAAAGAACTGTTTATTACAGAGGGCGGTTTTCCTGCAAGGGCAGAGGTGCTTTATGATTGGATTATTTCTTTAAGACCAATAGTTGAGGAAATTACAGGAAAAGAATCAAAAATCACGGTGCATACGTTTCGCCATAGCTTCATCCAGAACTTATCGGATGGAACGCATTATTTATGTAGGGAATAGAATTTAGGTAAAGTACCTCTTGATAAAATTAAATTATTAGTGAATCATTCTGATATTTCCACTACAGATTCTTATAGAAAAGATACCAGTCTTGAAGAGATTGGCGAACTGTTTGGAATTGACATGGATGAATAAAAGGATTAAAAGGAGAGAATAAAAATGGCAGATGAAAATAAACTTTTATCTGGTGAAAAACAGGTCGATTTGACCCAAAATGAACAGAAAAACGAGGAAAAAGTTGAGAAAATTACTCTGGAAGAGCTGATTTACAACGCTTCTAAAATTATTTCTGGTAAAATTAAACAGGAAGATTTGAATGCTTTTGGAAATAAATTAACAGTTCGTACTTATCTTCCAATCCTTGATAAGATGAGAGCAATGATGACTCTTATTTTTGATATGAACAATCAAGATGTTGAAATGGAAGAAATTAGAGTTGTATCATTAAGAAAGAATATGTTCTTTAATGTTCTTCTTGCCGAGTATGCAATGATTGATGTTTCTAATAAAGATTTACAAACTTATCAAACTTATGATTTACTTTATCCAATTTTTGCTCCTTTTATTTTGCAATATTGCGAAAAAGATTATAATGAGATGAAAGAAATGATTCAAGAATCTTTAAATATTTATGCAATGAAAGATTTGGATAGCTTGTTGAGTAATATTAATTATCAGGCACTTGCAGAATCCGCGAAGAAGAATGAAGAGCTTTTAAATAAGATGGCAAGTGATAAAGAAGCTCTTAAGGAAATTAGAGAACTTTACGAAGTATTAAGTAAGTCTCAAAACGCAGATAAAGCTACAGAAGCTATTAAAAAGTTGACTCAATTAGAAGCTATTAGAACTGGTAAAGAGAAAAAGTAAATAAAAAGGATTAAGCCACATTAAATTGTGGTTCTCTAGCTAGAGATGCATATTATATATCTAAAAGAGGGAAGTAAAACGCTTCCCTCTTTAATAGTTTAAAGAAAGGAAAAGAATATGAGTGATTTATCAAATACAGTTTCAAAAGCATTTGAAGATGCTTGTAAAGAAATTGTAAAGAAAATAGAAAAACAAATGCCTCAAAGAATGGCAACTATTAAGAATGAAGTTTCTTTTGAATATATGTCTTTAGTCAAAAATGTTTTTGAAAGTGTTTTTGATAATTATTACGGGGACAATTATGATAAAGATAGTTTAATGGATTCTTTGTTTTTTGTTCCGAGTACAAAAAATTTGTGGCCTAATTTAACTTATAATAAAAACAAATTAAAATTTTTAAAGCCTATAGAAAAAGAAAAGAAAGCATTTAATAAAAATGCAGTAAGAGAATCTACAATAAAACAATTTGGCGATACAGATTTAGTTTTTGATATGGCTACAACTTTATTTAATGAGGCAGAATTCGAAGAGGATTTTGCGGGTTTTGATTCATTATCTTAGTGGGATGAAGTGCAAGAATTAACATTCGATTTTTGGAATATGACAAGAGCAAATAATAATAGAAACAATTTAAGTCTTTCTCCTATTGAAGAGACTTATAAAATAGCTTATACACGAAGTCAACGAGAATTTGAAAAGCGTTTTAATAAATAGATTAAACCGAAAATGTTACAAAAATATGGTATTAAATTAGGATAAGGAGGAGATTGAAAATGGCTCAAAATCAATACGAAGTAGAAATAAAGCTTGGCTTGGACAAAAGTACTTAGCTTTTAGACCGAGAAATTGAGAAAATAGATAAAACACTTACTGATAAAATGAGTAAGTTGAATAAACAATTTGAAGAATCTATCAAAGGATAGAATTTAACTGCACAAGAAAGATTCGCAAGAAGGTCAGATTTCTTACAAAAAAATAATAGTTCTACTTAGTCTTTACAGTCACAAAAAGAGACTCTTCTTAGTAAAAAAGCCCAAATTTCTAAAATGTCTGGTGAAATTTCCAATATTGGAAGTGTAAATAGTCAATTTGACACTATTGGAAAATATTTAGCCGAAAGAATTGATTTTATTAAACAATTAGATTCTTGGATTGGGCAATATACTAAACAAATCACAGAATTTAAGCCTGTTATTGTTGCTGCCGAGCAACAAAAAGCCTATCAACAAAAAATAAAGAAAGAAAGAGAAAAAGCGGCGAAAACAGGCAAAGTAGACTATAAAGCTGAAACCATGGCAAAAAGGAATTTAACTGAGGAATAGTATAATAAAGAAATTGATGCCATGAGTAAATATTATGAAGCTAACGCAAAAACTAATTAGGCGGAAGAAGATAAAATTACTCGACAGAAAGAGGCTCGTTTTGCTGAGGAAATGAAAAGGATTGTAACTTAGCAAAAGAAATCTAAAATGTCGGATACGGAGTTTGAGAAACGCCGTCCACAGATAGAAAAAGATGTCAAAGCATATGTAGATAAGACTCATGCTGGTGGCATAAAAACTTTAGCTGGTTCTGATAAATGGGGTCGAAAAATAGAAGTTAGAGGCTTCCAAGAAGGTTTTGTAAAAGATTCAGATGACCACTATGTTGATGCTAAAGGCCGTGTTGTAAAAGGTACTGACACTTCTGTTTTAAGAACTACTGCATTTGCTCCTTTTATTAATAAAGAAGGTGAGTATGTTTCCGCGACTAATTCTGAAGGGCGGCTTAAAAAGTCTATTAGAGTTTATGACCCACGTTTAGCAAATATAGGAAATGTTGGACAGGTTGGAGATTTAAGAAACCAAACCTATACAGGAATAGAAAATGCATATAATTCTTTGTTGAATCAGCTTAAGATTTTAGAAAGTGGTGGAAAACAAGGAACTGAGGAATACCAAAAGATTTCTCAACTAGCTTCTTTGATTCCTGAAGTGATTAAAGATGCTTATGCCAATACTTCTTCCAAGGAAATTAAAGCTGCTTTTGAAGAAGCTTTAACTGGAATGAAAAGTGGTATTACCTCTCTTGAATCTGAGGAGTCCTCGATTGGAGGAGCTTTATATAAAAATAGTGAACTTAGCGGTGTTTTAAGAGAGCAATTAAAATTAAAAGGTAAAGTATCTAAGATTCAACGGTGGGAAGTGGGGGAGTTACCTGAAATTCCCACACAAGATAAAACTGATAGAACAGATGAAAAGCAAATAAAGAGAGACCAAATTAGTGCTAAACAGCAAGAAGTTATTGACCAAAAACATAAAGATGAACTTTGGCATTCAATAGAAGGGGCCAAAGAAAGTACTTATGATGATAAGGGAGAGCTTTTACAATAGGGTATAAAAGATTTCTTGGCTGGCTTATCTGGTGACAAAGAATAGTTGCACAACGCTGTTTTAGCGCTGGTAGAACAAATAGTTCAAACCGCTGGTGTTGATATTGATGCAAAACAGCAAATGAGCGAGGTTATATCTCAACAATCTATTAATGTCCCTATAAAATATAAAGGAGAAGAGCGGAATAGTACGTTAGAAAGTGCAATCACTGGAACTTCAAGTGCTAAATATCAAGCTGTTTTAGAAGAACAAAGAAGTAAGATGGCTGGAGGGTTATCTGAAGGATTCCAACGTATTCAATTTGCATTAGCATTTCAACAAACTGGAACAGCAGGGGATGAAGCTGTCAAGCAAGCAGTTGAGAGAATAAATTGGCTCGCTGATATTGTAAGTGAAATAGGTGGCAATTCTGAGCTAGAAGAAGGACTTCGTAAAATAGCAGAAGGTAATCCTCGGTTTACTGGAATGGACGCAAACACTATTGCAAATTCTATTTCTAAAATTTATGCTTTTTCCGAGGGGATGGACGCATCTCTTTCTCATAATTTAAACAATTTAAACCAAGCGAGATAGGCACAAGGACTTAAACCTATCAAAGAAGAAAAATACAGAGAAAAATTCTTCAAAGAAAATCCTGAAATAGCTCAAAAATATGAAGAATCTAAAGCTGCAAGAGAACGTTATGATTCAGTCGAATCTGACAAGGTAAGTGACAAATTACAAGCGTTCTTTTCTGTTGTTGGACAAACAGAAGAAGGGGTTAATAAGTTTATTACAGTTCTTGCTAAAGCTTACGAGAATTTGAACGGAACTATTTCTAAAGTTGTAAAAACAGATGAGGGAGACCGTAGAGCTACTGCTTCTGCTCAAAGATGGGTGGAAGATACTGTAGAATATAGAGTGAGTTCTTCTGGCAATGCCATTAACCCAAACAAAGGAGTGAATGCTCCCTATTATCAAAGAGAGGGTATCAGAGGTTAGGATGTAAACTGGGAAGAAATTACAAGTAATCCTTCTCCTGCTTTAACTACCAATTTGTAGAACAAAGCTGGTTTAACTGGTAATATTTATGGTGGTAACAGTCCCCAAGAAAATGCTGAGATTGCAAAAAGTATTCTTGAACAGAAAAAGAAAGAGCTTGCAAGAGTACAAGCTTTAGTTGCTAATCCTAAGAGTGAAGCAAGTAAAAATAAAAATTTAAAACGTATTCAAGAAATTTAGGCTGAAATAGATTTTCATTATAAAAACTGGGATGAACTTGTTATGGCTCAAACCCCAGTTGTTAGAAAAGGTAAAAAGAATACAGGAAAAGATGATTTTAATGTTCCTGTTGCAACGCCCTTGAATCCTGAAGCTGAAAGAATCAAGAATTTAAAAGAAAGTGTAAAACAATCTGGTTTTTCTCAAGGGTCTTCTTTTACTGCTAAAAATTCTGTTAGGCGGACTTTTGGTGGAACAATTACTGGTATAAAAGGAGAAGGAGCTCGGCAAGTTATTGAAGCTCTTTTAGAAGACGGTAAAACTGTTAAATATACGTTTGATAGTTTATTAAAATAGCTTATTACTTACTCAGAACAAGCTGCAACAACAGTTGAGGATGTTTCTGAACAAATTAAAACCAATGTAATTCAAGATTCTCAACAAATAGAACAAGCAATTGAATCTACTCCTACTATGGCAAATGAAACGTCTCAAACAGAAAAAGCTTTACAACAAGAAGAGGCGGCTATAACCGATGTTAATACTGCTTTAGATAAACATGAAACAGAAGTTTTATCTGCGGCAGATGCAGAACAACAAAAGATTTTAGTGTCTCAAGATTTAGTTAAATAGTTAGCTAAAGAAGAGGGCGCTTTAGATAAAGTAAGTGAAAGCGCCAAAGAAGCTGAAATTCAAAAAGGTGTTACATATACATATAAAGATTTGCAATCTTATGATGATGCAACACATACTTATACCGATACTAATGGTAATAAGTTAAGAAGTATTACTCAACTTGGTGGAGCTTTAAAGGGCTTTATTCCTTCTGCAACAGCTATTGCTGACGAAAAAGCTTTTATGGCTGCTATTGCTAACACTCCTAAAGGAGAACAATTAACTGCTGAAAAAATTGGCATGACCGCGCAAGACTTTGCTAAAAAGAAAAATGCAATTATAAGTAGGGAAAAAGGCAATTTAGAGCATGAGGTTTTTGACCTTTTAAGTAAGACTGGATTTTCTGGAGTTGAAGGTTTTGCTGGAAAAGATGTTGAGGTAAAATGGAACGGTGCTACAGAGATAGTAGATGCTCAAGAACAATTCGCAAGAGTATTAAAAGAAAAAGCAGACCTTTTATCCAAGCTTGGTATTGACAATGCTGAACAACTTTTATTACAAGCTGTCGAGAGTTATACTAAAGCAATAAATAACGCTCATATTCAATTAACTCCTTTCTCTGAAACTCCTATGGCTGCGAGTTTTAGTGGTCCAAAAGGAACTTTTGATTATTCTTTTACACCCGACTAGATTGCAAGGAGTTCTGATGGTTCTCCACAGAATTTTATTCTTGATACCAAAACTGGTAAGACTTATGGTACAGAAAGTTTCCAACTTGCAGGACAATTGTACGGTGTTTTAGCTAATGCTCAAAACCCTGAATTCCAAAAATTATATCAAGAAAGTGGAATTGACACAGATAAAGATTTTTCACTTTTTATCGCCGATGTTAAAGATGGATTTACTCAATTAATTCAACACATGGCTTTAACTGAAGAGGAATTTTACGACCTCCTTGTTAGAGCAAATGATATTATAGATGGCAAGGCTGAACCTTTAACTAAAGATGAACAAGCAGCTCTCATGAATAGAGAGATGACCACAGGTAGAGTTTTTGGTAGGTCAGAATCTCCTGTATCTGAAAAAGCTGCTAATAATAATTTTGTTTCTTACGCTCCTGATGAAAATGGTAGCATTGATAAAAGAGAGCAAGCTATTATTGGTAGTTATTTAACTGAGTATCAGAAATTAATAAATTATCAAACCCAATTAAATAATTTAAAGAAGCAACAAGAAGAATTAGCCCAAAATGGTGTCGGTTATACTAGTGAAGAATCACAAAAACTTGAACAACAAATATCGACCATGCAATCTACAGTTAATCTTCAAAAGAAGATTATGGCGGAAAAGAATCTTGATTATAAGGTTTTAAACACACCTCGGGAAGCTGACAAAGTTGCAATAGGGAATGTTCTTTTATCTGACAAGGGTAGCAAACTTGCTACGCTGCAATGGGCTAAAATAAATGCGCTTAGTAGTAATAAGCAGAGAAAAAATGACACCAGTGTTACTACTCAGCAAAATACAGAAGCAACAAAGGATTTAGATTTACTTTTAAGTCAATATAAAGAACTTCTAAGTCTTCAAAATTAGTTGAAAGAGTCTAACATTAAAGCTGAAAGTTTAACAGGGGACAAGCAAGCCGCTCAACAAAATGCTTCTGCTAATTTGCAAGAAAGAATTGATAAACTTCGTGAAATTTCTACTCTTACTGGTGAAATAACAGATGAGAAGAGAATTGAAGAAGAAATTACAAAAGCCACTTATTTAACTGAGAGTGAAAGAGCTAAGAAATTAAATACTCTTAGAACTACAGTAGGAGAAGCAAATCAAAAGAATTTAGACATTGACACTAAATATGCTCAAGCGGCAAGAAATAATAATCCAACTCTTCAAAATACTTTAACTGGTTATTATAGAAATCTTGAAGAACAAGGTAGAATTGAAAGAGAAATTGCTAGAGCAGAAAATAAAGGAATGTCTTTAACTGGAAATGCAGCTATTGAAAATAAATCCTTTATTCATTCTTTACAAAGTCAAAAAAATAATTTAGCAAATCAATATAAATATGATGAACAAAAGAAAACTTTAAATGGTATTGAATTAACAGAAGAGCAAATTAACAAATTAGAGCAAGAAAGAACTCGTATCCTAAATAATAACCAGATTGAAATGGATAGAGTTGGAGATTCTGTTAATCAAACCAAAGGCTTTTTAACTCAACTTAAGGATAATTTTAAAGATAGCTTTTCTCAAATTGGAATGGCTATAATGCAAATATTTTCTTTCCAGTAGATATAGGAAGTATTTAACGATTTTATTTCTGCTACTGAAAGACTCGACTAGAAAATGGTTGACCTTCAAATCGCAAGTGGCTATACTAAGAGCAATATTCATGATATGATGCTTGAGTTTAATGATTTGGCAAAAGAAATCGGTAAAACTACTGAGGAAATTGCTGAAGCTGCAAATGATTGGCTTCGTGCTGGTTATGAAGGACAAGAAGCGTCTCAATTAACTGAAGCTTCTATGCAATTAAGTACGCTTGGTATGATTAATAGTGCTGATGCTACGAGTTATCTGATTAGTGTACTTAAGGGATGGAAGTTGGAAGCAACCGAAATTCAAGGAGTGGTGGACCGTTTGAGTGCGGTTGATATGGCCGCTGCAATTTCTGCTGGTGATTTGGCAGAAGCTATGTCTCGTGCAAGTAACTCTGCACAAATGGCTGGTACAAGTTTGGATAGATATATTGCATATCTTACCACTATTACAGATGTAACTCAAAAGAGTGCTGCATCTGTTGGTGAATCTATGAAAACGGTTTATGCACGTTATTAGAATATCGCTGCTGGTAAATTTGTAGCTGCTGAATCTGATATTGAAAGCGAGAATTATAATGCCGATGAATGGGCTAACTTAAACGATGTTGAAAAAGCTCTTGGTGCGTTGGGTATTAATATTAGAGATTCTGTATCTAGCTTTAGAGACTTTGATGATATTATGGATGAAATTGCTAGCAAGTGGAATACATATACAGATGTTCAAAAATCTGGTATTGCTGCTTCTCTGGCTGGTGTAAGACAGCGTGAAAACTTGCTTACCTTGTTTGAAAACTGGGATGCTGTTGAAAAATTTGAAGAAATTTCTACTAATGCATATGGTACTGCTATTGAAAAAATGAAGTCTTATACTGATAGTGTTGAAGCTGCTAAGAATAGAGTTACTGTTGCTCTTGAAAAGTGGGTTTTGGCTCTTAATCAGTCTGATACTTTGATTTGGTTCTATAATGCTGTTGCAGAAGTTTCTGATAATCTTGTAGCATGGGCGGGAGCTATTTTACTAGCAACTGCTGCAATGAATTCTGTTGGTTTTGGAAGCACTATGCAAAATGCGTGGTCTAAATTTGTCTCATCTTGTATTAATGTTTCTATGAAACTTGATAAAATGAATATTTCAACTCAGGGATATTTTACTCAAGGCGGAAGACAAAGTTTAGGAGAATCTTTAAAAGCAAATTATACTGAATCGTTTAATGTGGCTCTTAAAGAGAATTACGCAAAAAGCTTAACTAATACTATTAATAGTTTAGATAATTTAACTGATAGTACTAAAAAGATATTGGTTGATGGTTATGTTCCAATGCAAAATTCCATGCTTAATTACAATACTAAAATAAAAGAAAATATTGCCAGTATTTTAAAAAACACTGCGCTTACCGACGAGTAGGCGGCATTACAGCTACGAGAAAATTTGGCTGACCAAAACAATGCATGGGTAGATGCTATGTTGTCTACTATAGATTAGGAAGAGCTTCGTTTAAGGACTGAACAAATCACTCAAGGTCAAAGAAGCTTGACTGATGAAGAAAAGCTTTAGATAGCCACAGAAGAATTGGCAAGAAGACGTAATGATGCGGCAGTCAGAACTGTTGCAGATGATTTAGAAGGCTCTTCTAGGATAAGTCCTCAAAGAGCGGCTTTAAAAGGTGGCGCAACCATGGTTGGGTCTGGTCTTGGTGCTTTAGCTGGTATGGCTATTGGAGAAAATCTTCTTGGTGGTGGTTGGGCAACTTCTTTAGGAACCATGATAGGTATGGGTATTGGTGGAAAAGCTACTTCCACTATGGCTCTTGCATTTGCTGACGCTATGGCGGCAGGAGGTTCTATTTTTACTGGTATGAAGGCAGGCGCAATGGCTTTAGGTCCTGTTCTCGGTATTGGAGTTGCGGCTTTAGCTATTGGGGCTGGTTATGCTTTGTATAAAAAGCACCAACAAAAAATGATAGAAGAAGCTAAAACTGCTTTTACAGATGCAGCAGAAGAATTAACTAATGCCAAATCTTTACAAGCTACCGCTTAGAAATATGATGAACTTTCTAAGGGTGTTGATTCTTTGGGAAGAAATGTTTCTCTTACTGATGAAGAATACGAAAAATTTCTTGATTATAGTAATCAATTAGTAGAAGCATTTCCTGAATTACGTATTCGTACAGATGAAAATGGCAACGCTATTGCTGATATGGGTAATGAAATGGAAACCACTTCTGATAAGGTTAAGGGGTTAATAGATTCTTTACAAACATTGGCAGATTAGAGAATGGTTATGGGTTCTGATGGTGAAAAAGTATTACAAGATACTTTAGATACTGCGGCTCAGGAATATAAAGATGCGCTTTCAGATTTGAATAATGCAAGGGCTGACAGGGCTAATAATTATACCGATGTAATGGCTTTACAACAACAAAGAGACCAAGCACAAGAAGAATTAGACAAAGCCCGTGAAGATTACAATGATGCCGAAATAAAACAGCTTCAAGATGAATTAATCAATGCACAAAATAAATTGGCTGGATATCAGCAAAGACAAGCAAACGGAGAAAAGAATTTAGGTAGTGTCATAGTTCTTGCGCAAGATAATGTTGATAGAGCTAAAAGAGCTTATGAAAATAAAGTTGGACATCAAGATATTAATACCCTTGAAAATCAAGTTGCTGACCTTGACGTTAAGATAAAAGAAGCTCAAGCTGAAAATAACGCTGGTGAAGCTGCTGTTGATGCAGCTCAAAATGCTTATGATAGAGCTATTATAAGTGTTAAAGAAACATTAAGTGAATCTGGTAAGGCTTATGCAAGACTTATTGGGGCTTATGAAGATGTTGATGATGTAACCAGCAACTTGTTTGATAATGCTATTGGTTCTATTGATGCTGTTGATAAAGCTGGAAATGCCTTGTCTCCTGAAATGTATAAGCAAAAAGTTAGAGACATGATTAATTCTGTCAATGGTCTTGTTTCTGATGAAACTGTAAAAACTTTAATTGAAGCGACAGATGAAAAAATAAACACTGATATGACTGTTGCAGATGCTAATAAAGCTAGAACACAATTAAAGAAATATCTTGAAGATACTTTCCCGAATATTGAAGATGATGAAAATTTGATGAAAATTGTGGTTGGAATTGGATTTGAAGTTGTTGATGGTGAAATTGTTGATAAATAGAACATAGCACAACAATTTAAAGACAAGTATGGATTTAGTAAACAACCACGGGGTATTACAGAGGATTATTTTAATTCTCTTACTGTTTCTCAAGGTCAAAAACTGTTTAATTGGATGGGTACAGATGGTTATTTCTCTAATGGAGTGAATACAAATCAAAGCATTGTTAATTCTATGTTTTACGCAGATAGAGAAACTCCAACTAAATTAACTGGTGAAAATGGGTTAATTAATAAATATCTTGAAGATATGAATGCTATGAATGACCTTGAAGCTAAGATTGATGAAGTTTTTAACGGTGATAAATACGATTTAAAGAACTCTAATCTTAACGAACTTTTCGCCGAATTTCCTGAAACTGTTAGGAACAGTTTAAGTCAAGTATAGGAAGCCCTTAATAATGGAGACATTGATAAAAATGGATTAGCTGATTAGCTGAGGGCGACTTATGATAATGCTTATTCTACTGTTTTGGACGAAGGTAAAAAGATTGCTGAAACTATGTCTTCACAATATTTTTCTGATTTGGAATTACCTGACGGCTATATCAAATCTTGGTCTGAATTAAAAGAAGCTTTTTCTGATGTTTCTAGTATTTTTGACCAACTTGCTGATGCAAGAGAGGAAATGGCCTCTTCTGGCAGATTAAGTATCGAAACCACTCTTGAACTTCTCTCTACAAATGCTGATTATATTAATGCTTTGGAGATTGAGGGAGAGAATATTGTGCTTAAAACTGACGCCGAAGAAATAATGAATAAAGTTAGACTTTAGACTATTGCTGTTAGTTTACAAGCACAGATTCAAGAAGATAATTTAAGAGTTGTACAATTAAAGAATCAACTTCAAACTTTAATGTTGTCTGGTACTTATATTGAAACTTCTGATGCTTTGGTTGAATCTACCAAGGCTAAAGTTTATGCTTATGATTCAGAAGGAGAAGCTCTTGCTAATTTAGCTAATCAATATTTAACGGCTGCGAATGCTGCTTCTTTGTTGAATAGAGCCCAAAATGGAGAAACAGTAGATATAGGCAGTGTAAAAGCTGTTAAAACTATTAAGTACACTCCTACAGATAAGTCGGCTTTGGAAAGTAAGACTATTGATTTATCTGGTAATACTGAAGCTCTGCAAAAATAGATTGAAGTTACCAAGTCTGAGTTGAAAAGTTTGGTTGGTAGTTTTGACGAAGTTGTTACTACAGATAAAACTGGCAAGGTTACTGGTTATGATGTTAAATTTAAGACCCATACTGATAAAGATGGAAATATTCATTATGATAAAGGTAATATTGCTATGCGTGAGCACTTGCTTTATAGTGCTTAGGACATGCTTGAGTCTGGTAATTTAGCTAAAGCGTTCAAGAAAGGTTATACAAAACCAATAAAGAGTGCTGGCAAAGCTGCGAAAGATACTAAAGATAAAGTTCTTGACCTTCTCAAAGCTTATGATTCTTTAATCGACAAAGAATGGGAAGCAATGAAAGTATTTGATGAAAATACTTTAACTCCTACTGGATATACCCAATATTTTGAAAAGAAGAGAGCAAGTCTTGAAAAATTAGCGGCTTATTATGAAGGTATGATGCAAAATACCAATCTCACAGAAGAAGAGAGATTAGATGCAGAAAAGAATTATATTGAGAATCAAAAAGCTATTAATAACCTTGATGATGAAGAGGTTGAAGACAAGTATAAGATTCTTGAATTATATGGAGCTTCTATTAATTCTTTGATTTTGATGAAGCAGCAATTAGTTAAGACTTCTGACACATATGAAGAACTTCTTGAGAATCAGAAAGACCTTAATAATCTGCTTCAAGACGAGATTGATTTGCGTAAAGAGGTTTCTGAATGGCAACAGAAGTTAAGTGACCGTGAACTTGATTATGTAAAAGGAAGCGCGTGGAGTAATAGTTCTGCTTATGATGCAGCTATGAACGCTTCTCTTGCAGAAATTGAAAAGTAGATTGAAGCTACTAAAGCTTCTATTCAATTTAATTTTAGTCAAGCTGTTTATGGTTATATGACTGAAGGTATGAGTGAAATGGAAGCTCGTGCTCATGTTGCATTTGGTAATAGTGATTATTCCAAGGCATATCGTGAAGCACAGCAAGAATATCTTGATTTAATTGACTCTAAGACTGAATATGTTGTTAATAGAACTTCTGCACAAATTGAAGAACTTTCTAATAAGCTACAACTTCTTGAAGATTCCAAACCTCAAGAGTGGATTAGAATTTCTGATATTGAAAGCTACTATGCAAGTAGGAGCACTTTATTGCAAAATCAAGTTAGTGTTTATCAGAAGGCGTTGGAAGATGTGTCTGATTTAACTGATGAACAAATTAAAGACCTTGTTGATGGTTTGAATGAAGCTACGATTGCTTTACATGAAGCTAAGATAAATGCTTTGGAAGATAAGACGGAACTTCAAGAAAAACAATATGATGCAATTGTTTATAGAATTAATCTTTACAAGGATGAGTTGCAAGATGCTATTGATGCTATTGAGTAGGCTTATGAAGATGAAATAAAGCCTTTGGAAGACGCTAACAAAGAGCGTGAAAGGGCAATAGAACTTGAAAATCTTCTTTTAGCGAAGAAAAACGCTAATAAAGAGAAGGAGAGGGTTTATCGTTAGGGCATTGGATGGGTATATGAATCCAATCCAACTAAACTCAAAGAAGCTCAAAAAGACCTTGACGATTTCTATAAACAAGACCGTCTTGATGACCTCAACAATACGAAAGATGCAGAGCAACAAATTCTCCAAGACCGTATAGATGCTTGGGACAAATATCTTGAGCAACTTGAATGGGATTATAAAGAATATGAACGTCTTGAGAATGAACGCATATTGAAAGAGCTTATGAATGCGAACTCCGAAGAAGAGATTCGTGCTCGTATCACAGCGGATATGCAAAAGTTTAATTCTAATATTCAATAGAATTATAAGAATTATACTACGATATTCCAAGACAATTTGCTTACGCCTTATCGTCAAGCTAACGAACAATTAGCAGAATTGCGTAGACAAAGACTTGAATTATTAGACACTTCTGATTTCTATAATAAGAACAATAATCAAAATGGGTATATTAAAGAAGATGACTTGAACACTTATGATTTCTCTGACCTTGATATGAAGACAGATTATCATGTTAAAATGATGGCTGCAAGGAGTGAAACTGAATTCAATAAATGGGCTGCTTATCGCACTGAAAAAGCTCGCCGAGACGGTACGGATATTAGTGGTAATGCTATTGGTTACGATGCCGCTGGCAATCCATATAGAATAAAGAGTAATTCTGAAATTTATCAGGAATGGCTTGCGCAGCAAGGTAAAAGCTCTTCTTCTAATAATACTCCAAATAGAGTTACTTCTACTTCAAGCAATTCTAGTAGTTCTAATAGAAATAATTCTGGTAGTAGTTCAAGTGGGTCTAATAAAAACACTCCTACAATTGTTAAGCCCTCTCAAGGTGGTAGCGCAAGCAGTTCTTCTTGGGGCGGAAGTGACATTGGTACAGCAATGCTCAATGCCAAGACTTCTGAGTAGTTCTGGCGTTTGGCAGACCAAAGAACTGCTAAAATTAAGCAAGCGAAAGCTGCTGGACAAGACACAAGTAAATGGCCTACGAACCAACAATTGTATGACCAGTGGTTGAAGTTGCATCCTAACACTAACAAATCTGGATTTACTGTAACTCCTTATGCTACTGGTATTGAAGAAGGGCCAGTAACTTATACAGGACTTGCGATGTTACATGGTACGCCTTCTAAGCCTGAGTATGTCTTAAATAGTGACCAAGCTTATAATTTGTTACGCAATATGGCAACCACGAGACTTCCTGAGATGGAACGCACTGGAACTGACAATAATTGTGGTACACAGTATGTTGTTCAAGGTGATGTTGTACTTGAAGGAGTTAATGACCCTGCCAAGTTCTGGAGTGGAGTAACTACAGCAATGGGGTCAAGGTGGAATGTAACTCGTAAAACCAGAGGATAAATTTACCAAAAATAAAATTTTCAAAAAGAGGATAAAAAATTTGGAAAAGTTTATTGACAATTAAATAAAAATAGCTTATAATAAGAGCAAGAAAAAAGGGGTGTGGTGTGGAACAAAAACTCGCCACACCTCATCCCTTAGACGAAAAAATAACGAAAGGAGTTAAAAGAAATGATATATAAAGCATCTTCGCTAAGTCCAAACTTGAATGAAATAGATATTTTATCTACCACTCGGAACCCATTTTAGGCTTAGGTTAACACCCTTGGAACATCTGTAAAAGCTTATTCTATCAATTTTTTGTCGGGAGATGGCGCTACAATGATTCTTAATTAGCCTTCTCAAGCACTAGGACAAGAAATTAGGAATAAAGAGTAGCTTTCTTTAAATTTAACCGTGGATTCTTCTGGTAATTTTGTTACTTTTAAAGAAGAAGGGAAAAAAGGATTATCAACGACAGCTTAGTGTGAAGAAAATTAGTCTTTTCAAAACGGAAAAGATTATCAATGGAATATTAGGATGTATGAAAATCATTCTCCAAGGACAACAGACGAAGACCCAACAACTTTAGTTTGCTCTGGTTTTACCGTTGGTTCTACTACTTCTGTTATTTGGGTGGATTTAAGTGGCATTAGTAGCGAAGAAACTAAGAAATTAGTTAAAGACTAGCTTAAATATGATAGATGGATAGAGATATCTGCTTCAAGTAAAAACGATGGCATGATGGCTATTACTCTTCCAAACGAAGATAATTTGGCTTATCCTACTACTTGGCCTTATAGAGAACGTAGACAAATTAACTGGGTTTATACAGATTTAGGTTGGGATAAAGATGTTATAAAAATTGAACTCACTGAATCTTTTACATATAATTATACAAATGGTAAAACATTTACTCTTTATAACGTTTCTGATTAGCATACTTTAAATAATTTTTATGTCGAGCCCAATGATGATATTGAATTAGGCAATTATATTTCGTTAAATAGCGATGATAGTGTAAAAAGGAAAATTATTGGATATGGGCAAGAAACTGGCGAAATTAGATTATAGGAAGGTTTTGTGACCGTTCCTAAAAATGGAGATACTTATAAACTTTGGACAAAAGATTTGACTTCATCTTCTTCGCAATTTTCGCAAAAAACTTACCACAGTTCTGCCGAGAGAAAAGTAGGTGGAGCTCCTATTACGAATCCAAATTTTAAAATTATGACTTCTTATTGGAATAGTGAAGCAGACCATCAAATTTTTGTTCAGCCAAATATAAATATTAAATCAGATACTTTAAACCCTCCTCAAATTGTTTGGGAAAATGGCGTGAGGTTAAATATAACACAAAAAATTAGTACATTAGGACAATATGTTGCAGGGAAGAAAACTGATATTACTTTTAATAAACTTGATAATACTCAATGGTTGTTAAAAGGAAATTGCAAAATTGCAACTCAAAGTACAGGTGATATTTAGCAAATAATTGTTCCTCAAACTGATTACACAGTTTATACTGATTTTATGGATTCTATTCCAAATGCTGTTTTATATGCTCGACAAGCGCCAACATTAGGGATTAAATATAAAGATTACCGTGAATTGGATTTGGAAAATATACCGTATATAAGTATTGACTAGTCTGTTCCTGCTCCATGGAGAGATGTGGCTTTTTTGGGTACATGGGATTCTATAAATAATGTTGAAATTAAATATTATCATTATTATTTATATTCGATTGATAATTATAATAACGAAACTTTAATTGCTGAATCTGATGATATTTACGACTCTTCTCTTGAATGGAATTTTAAAGGTTTTGAGACAAACAACTTCTATAAAGTTAGAATAACCATTCATGATAAATATGGTAAAGCATATAGTGAAGAAAATACTTTTTATATTGAATATGCAGTTTATAGCTCTGTAGTTCCTTTGGCTAATTCTTTGATTTGTGATGAACAAGCCATAAAACTTGAAGTAGTTAGTCCTGTTTATGTTATTTCTACAGATAAAGGCACAGAAAAAACAATTACTTCGAATGATGTGTATTTAAGTAGTAATTCAAAATATTATTACGCAGACACAACTTCTGGAAGGGTGTTAAATTACACTCAAGTTGCAGATGCAAACAACACCCCCATTTAGATTCCAGAGGTGTTTTCTTTTTTTACAAGATTTAGATTTCCATATATAACTTCTGATAACAAGGTTGGTTTCTTTAATAACATTACAGGAACTGATTTAAAAACATTAATGGAAATTGCTCATGCAAGTTATACTCAATTTTATTTAAGTTAGGTAGACACCGTTCTTTATAATGAACTTTATTCTACTTTATATACAAGACAAGACAATCAAGCTCTTGCAGATGCAATTCCACTTTATCCTGACGGAATTTCTATTGTTTTATATTCAGATGAAACTACTCCTATAAAAGACAGTGATGGTAAAATTGTGTATTATACTTTAAGTAGTTATACAATGTCTTCCACTAAAATTGTCGTAGAAGAGAAAATTGATACTCCTGTTACATCTTTTGACCATTATGTTTATTATGATAAGGTTACTAAAGATGAAATTGGTTCGTCAACTTCTTTAAATAATGGATAGCTTGATAGACGTTCGATTTATCTTTCTATTTTCTCAGATGAAAATTCTGCGGATGAATACAAAAAATTACTTTCATATAATAAAGAAACAGGAGAACTTGTTATTGAAAGTAGTTTAAAGAGCGATAGTTATAATAATCTTAATTATAAAGCATACACTCTTAAGTCTGCAAATAATTATATTCCACTGCCATCTTCTACATCAGGTGATATATCTCTTGGCGGAGATGTTTATACTGTAAAAGTTGGAGGATTGGATTTACTTCTTGTTGACGAAAAAAATAAAATAATTCGTAAAAATCCTAATATGCTTAAAATGCAAGTATTTAAAAATGGTTCAAATGAACCTTTGGCTTGTTTTAATGGGGGCAAATCTACCAGTTATGATATACAAAGCATGTTAAGTAATATGACTGTTCCTGATAAATTTGGTTTCGCTCTTCAATACAAATATACAGATTCTAACAAAACTACATTAAAATATATGCTTGTAGAAAAATTTAAAGAAGAACCTGATTACATGGATTAGAATATGGTTTATATTTTAACTAAAGATATTGTTTTTGCTCCTTTCGGGAAAGAAGCGAAAACTTATTATGTTGGTCAATATAAATATATTGTTAATGCAGATGGTTCTGCTGATTGGATTCTTTAGGTTGATACAGAATATTTGTACCTTGATGAAAGCGGAGATTACAAAGATGAAGAGGGCAAAGCTATTGATGTTGTAATTGATAAAGATTTGACTGAAGGAGAATCTACTGGTGGTGGTTAGACTTATACTTCTATTGCTACAAATTAGTATGATACTATTTTAGCTAATGCTATAGCGGCAACAAAAGAAAATAGAATTTTTACTACAAATGAATATAATGAAGCGTTGGCAAATTATTTATCAGAACATAGCGAGGCTTACATCGGCTTTGCAATAAACGAAACTGGAAATTCTATGTATTCTGAAAATGGGGTAATACAAAGATATAAGATTAACTCTTATACAGGAAATGTGTTAACTATAGAAAAAACCCTTCCTTACACTGGAACAATTTATGCGTATAGGATTTATTCTCGTAATTCAGAGACGGGGAATTATACATATGAAATAGCTTTGACTGTTGGACTTACAGACAAAGGGATTGTTCCCAAAACATCTTTAGTGTATCTTTCAGTGACGAATGGCACAACAACATTAATAGATAAAAAGAAAATTTTAACCTACACCGCCGATAAAAAATTAACTATTGAGGGTGGAGTTTCTATTTTACTCTCTGATTCTGACCTTAATTCTTTAACTTATACTGCTTATAATTATATCAGCAATACTTACACTGAATTGGGGAAAACTGGTGATGGTAAAATTATTGCAAGTGACCCAACAGGAGGTACTGTTAGTGGGCCTGTTAAATATCGTTGGGGACCCAAAAACGGGTCAGGAAAAGAAGAATCAGATTATATTTGGATGCCTGATTCTCAAGCTGTTAAACAAACTAATATGGCTTAGATTTCTTAGAGATGGTTTGATTTTAATTTAACAGTAGATAATTCTAAAGAAGTTCCTGTTAATTGTTCTATTGTTTTAGTTACAGAATAAAGAAAGGAGGATAATTAATGAATATTAACAGCTATATTTATTATGCGCCACGGTTAGAAATTCGAGATGTTGGTATTGATACCGATATTACAAAATCTCCTGATACTATTCGTAAAGAAGTTACTGCAAAATTGAAAGCTAATCCTTATTCTTCGCCTTTGTCCTCCGACTTGATTTTGTACAATAAATTTAATTTGAAGGATTAGGGTACTGGAACTTCAATTTTAGCTTATTATTTTCAAAGTTTACTTGGGTCAAATGGTGCTCTTTCTGTTTACAAAAAAGCTCCCGAAGATAGTTTTTATACATATATTTGTGATATGTATGGTAACTATAGTATGTTGGATTATAATATTAAAGCCAATGCATTTTATCATTATTTAGTTGCTTATCGTCAAAGCAGTGGGTCTTATAAAATGTATGAGGATACCATTGTAAATCTTGACGGTACAACCTCTCCCGCTTATATTTCTACTAAATGGGATTCTTGGACTATTTGTGATATTGAAGAGACTGAAACTGAAAAACTTTATGTTAAAACTGGCAACATTTGGAAACTTCGTTATAATATGGACAATGGAGAGTTAACTCAAAATAATAGCATTTCTACTTGGGATACTTTGGGACAGTTTCCAAAATATTCTAAAGGTAAGAAAGATTATATGAGTTCTACTGTTACTTGTTTGTTAGGTGATATTTCTGACTATTCAGAAACAGAAGCTATTACGAAAGAAGAAAATGGTTCAAGTATTACAACCTTCAAAGTTAAAACTGCAAATGGTTATACAGAACGAGTTAATAAAGAAGATATGTATTCTCGTGAAGTAGAAAAATATAATGCTTGGAGAGAATTTATTAATAATGGTAGTTTAAAATTATTAAAAGATTACAAAGGAAACTCTTGGGTTATTCAAGTAACTTCTGCTCCTACTTATAATATAAATATGCAATCTAATCTTTTGCAAACAACAATTTCTTTCTCTTGGTAGGAAGCTTTAGACGTAGATTCGATTTCTATTGTTTCAAGTGCCAGATAAGGAGGAAATATGGCTGATAATATTTTTGGCGATGTGTTATTAAGGGATGAAAATGCTATTCCTTTTAACACTTTAAAAAGAATACTTGAGAGACCTGTAATTCATCCTCGTTATAGACTATCTATTCTTACTCCTGATGAACAAGTATCATATATTATTCCAGAAAGCGATATTACTTTAGATGGCTTAAATTATACTGAATCTTATCAAAATGGGCAAAGAAGAAGTATTACAGTTACTTTAGCAAACGAAAATGGACAATATACTCCTAATATTAATGGTATTTGGGTAAATACAAGATTTGGATTTGATGTGGGTGTTCAATATCAAGATACAACTATCTGGTTTCCTAAAGGAGTTTATATTTTAGGAGATGTTAGTTTGACAAGGGATGATTCAAACAAAACTATTCAACTTCAACTTTCTGATAAATACGCTGTTTTTGAAGGTAAAACAGGTACTCTTGAGACGGCGTATGAAGTTGAATTGGGTAGTAATATTATTGATGCTGTTAAAGGGGTTTTAAATTTTTCTCTTGGAAATGGCTATATCTTAGATTATAAAGAACCTATTTTTGACCCAAGTTTTATTGGATTGAAAACACAGCAAACAATTAGAGCGGAACAAGGAGAGACTTTGGGTTCGATTTTGGATGCTTTAGCAACACAATTATCTGCTGAATATTATTATAATACAGTTGGTAATTTATGTTTTTATCCAATTAACGAAACAGTTGATGACTCTGTTAAACCTGTTATTTGGACTTATCCCAAGCTTAGTAGAGATTTACATAATATGGATTTGCAATATCAAAATGAGCAAATTATTAATTGTGTAAAAGTAGTGGGAGATAGTGTGGATTCTACTATTTATACCGCTACGGTTACAAATAATAATCCTTCCTCTCCTATTTGTGTAGAACGTATTGGAAGGCGTATGGATGCTCCATATACATCTTCTCAGGTGTGGAGTGATGACTTAGCTTATGATTTGGCAAATTATTATTTAAGGAAATCAAGTTTTGTAGGAGTGCAATTTTCTGTTTCTGTTAGTTTCAATCCAATTTTGACAGTAAATAATTTATGTGAAGTTGAAGATGAATTTTTATCTTTACAACGAGAAAAGTTGTTAATTACTTCTATTTCTTATAATAGTAAAGATGGTAAAATATCATTAAGTTGTTGTAACACTTCTGACTTACCTACTAATACATCCGAGAAGGAAAGTCAGGGAGAGAAAATAAGATGGTGATTTATGATAAACCAAAATAATAATTATGACCAATATGCAGATGAAATGCTGAATAGAATACTTTAGTGCGTTACGGCAGAAATTAAAAGAACCTCACCGAGAATTGAAAGTGCTACGGTGACAAATGTAAATAGTGATGGTACTGTGGATGTTATTTTGCCACGGGAACCTGAAACAGAATTTACAAGAATTCAAAATCAAACTCCTTTTGAATTAAGAGAAGGAGATTCTGTTGAAATAATGCTTAAAAAAGGAAGTTTTAATAATTGCTGGGTTATGGCAAAACATGGAACAACAAAACGTTTTGGTGTCGATGATAATGGACTAACCGATTAAAAAATTTTTGCCAAGTACTTGACAAGATGAAAAAACTATGCTATATTTTATTTACAACCAAGGTAGGTTGATTTTTTTGAATAATTAGGAGATAGTAAAATGGTTAATAATCTTGCGTGTGAAGATTGTCGTTTTTTGGTAAAGTGCTCGGCGTATGCAAAGCTTAAGCCTTTTCTTGAGGACGCTCGAAGAGATTTGGGGGTTACTTTGACGTTTGAGGCTTGTAATGATTACAAGTCTATTGACGATGATGACAATGACAACAATGATGAAAATGAAAATTAAAAATTAAAAGACAAAATTAAAGGAGTACAAAAATAATGGCTACAAAAAATACTGACCAGATTCGTAGATTGACAAATAGCGTGACTCTTGCGGGTTATCTCGCTGATATTGAGTCCAAGTAGGGTGTGGACAAGAATGGTGTTGATTACATTCGTATTCGTGGGCAGATTCAGTGCGGCGAAGAAAGTGTAATGACTCGTTCTTTCACGTCTTTTATCAAGGCTAAAAAAGCTGATGGTACAGATAGTGAGAACTATGAAAAGGTTCTTGACTGGGTTAAAAAAGCAGTTCCTATGACTAAGGATAAGGAAAATGCCACTATGGTGAGACTTGTTGGTTCTCTTAGTGCAAATGATTATGTTGGTTCTGATGAACAGCTTCATGAAGGTACTGTTGCTTCTATGCAATTCTTTAATGATTTTGAAGAATTTGCTTGTGACCTTGATATCGAGGGATATATTAAGAGTATTACTGATGAAGAGCGTGGCTCTGAAGATGATAAGAAGCCTACTGGTAGAAAGCGTTTAAATCTCATTAGTATGGATTTTTATCATAACGCTCTTGATATTAAGAATATTATTATTCCCAAGGATTTTGTGGATGCTCTTGAAGATAATGGCTATGTTAAGGGTGCTACTGCTAAGATGTATGTTAGCTGGAAGCCTAATGAAAAGAGTGAAGCAAAGCCTAAGACCAAGGGTTTTGGTCAGCAGAGAGTAACTGAGGGCAAGAGCTATCTTGAAATGGTTCTTACTGGTGGTGATATTGCTTATGATGAAGATGAGCAGGAAGATATGATTATCACCCCTCAGATGTGTAAGGCTATGCTCAATGAGAGAGCAAGTCGTTTGAAGGAACTTGAGGGAGCAGGATATCAGGGCTCTAAGGGCAGTAATGGTTCTTCTGCACCTACGGGCTTTGGTAAGAAGGGTTCTGGAAAGATGTCTCCTGTTGTTGATGATGACGATGATATTCCTTTCTAATTTCTAATCGACAACTAAAAATAATTCAAAATTTTTAAAAGGAGACATTTAAATAATGGGTATTGATATTTTTAGCATTAAGCCTAATGTGGTCACTCGTGACCTTAGTGGTAAGAGTTTTCTCATTTATGGAGAAAGAAAAAGTGGCAAAACCACAAACGCTTGTAAATTTCCCAAGCCTATTTTGCTTGGCTTCGAAAAGGGCTATGGTTTCTTGGATGGCATTATTGCACAGCCAATTAACACTTGGAAAGAAGCTCTTGAAGTAAAAAAGCAGTTGCTTAAAGATGCAGATGCGGCTGAAAAGGAAAATAGAGAAACAATCTTTAAAACGGTAATTGTTGATACTATTGATATTGCCTACGACCTTTGTGAAAAGTATATCGTAGACAAGGAAGGTGTAGATTATCTTGATGAGACTGAAAAGATGCGCGGCTATCGTGCTTTGTCTCGTGAGTATGATAAGTTTTTCCAAGAGATTGTTAAGGCTGGTTATACTTTGATTTGTATTTCTCATGCCACCACTAAGCAGATTAAGGAAAACGGTGAGAAATATGATAAGACTATTCCTACTGTACCTGACCGTGGATTCCTTGTTGTTTCTCGTCTTGTTGACGTAACTGGTTATGCTTCTTATGAAACTGATGAACAGGGTAATGTTCATTCCATGCTTACTATGAGAGGCAACAAGCATCTTGAAGCTGGTTCTCGTAGTCCTTATATGTCTGAATGTATTCCATTTACATATGAAGCATTGCGTGATGATATGGCAAAGGCTATTGATAAACAAAAGGCTAATGGTGCGACAGTTGTTGATAATGAGGTCAATCTCTTTAAGGACAACGAAGTTACTGAAGATGAAAAGAAGAGCGTTGATGAGCTTATTGCTGAAATTGGTAGCTATGTAAAAGCTATTCATAATACTGGTAGTACAGAATATAAGAAGATTATTGCAGAGTATCTTGGAAAGGGTAAGAGTGTAAAAGATTGCGATGAATCTCAATTGGATATGCTTTTGCTTATTCTCGATGATTTGAAGGATTACTGTACTGAAAACAATATTACAGTAGAATAAATAATTATTGGGGGATAGTAAAACTGATTACTATTCCCCTTTATTTTCCGTTTTAATATTTTAAGAAAGGAGTGAGGATTATAGCACCAAGGAAAAATAAAAAATGCAGTGTTTGTGGCAAGATGTTTCCTACGGAAGAAATTATTACTGTAAATAGTAAAAACTATTGTTCTATTTGTGGGAAATAGCCCGCACAAGATGCAAAAGATTATAAAACTTTAACGGATTATCTTTGGGACGTTCTTGGGATAAGAGATTGGGTTAATGCACCTCTTATTACAACATATATAAAAAAGATTAAAGAAAAGTATGGGTTAACTAATTCTCAAATTCTTTATACTTTATATTACATGTATGAATACGCTGACAATCCAGCTCCCAAAATAGAAACAGAGTCAGATATTTTCATGGTTGTACGTTATTTTGCAGAATCAAGGGAATTTTGGCAAAAGTACAAAGAAATGAGAATGACAAAATCTGAATTTATTGAGTATATTTTAACAAAACCGCCTATAGCAATAGATGTAGCTCGTTCTGAAATTATTAAAAAACAAGAAGAAGACGATGAAAAACGAGACAGACGTAATCACAAAGAAGAAATTTCTGCGGATGATATCGTTGATGATGGTATTGTTAATACTGATTTTATTGGAGATTATAATTTTAGAAAAGAGTTCCAAAAGCAAAAGGGAAAAGATACTATGTATTTATCAGAATTACAAAGAGATATTCAGGAAATAATGTCTGAACATCCTGAAGAATGGGAGGTTTAACTTGGCGGATTATAGAGATTATCAAAGTAAATCTGCAATCAAAGAAGTTCTTGGTTGTTTGCTGTAGAATCCAACTTTATTAACAAGTAATAAGATTGACAAAAAAGATTTTGTTGAAGCTTTCCATCAACTTTTGTTTGTAGCTATAAATAATCTTTTCTCACAGGGCGCGGTAAAGCTTGACCAATATATTATTGATGATTACTTAAAGAATAATTTGCAATCTCTGTATAATATTTATACAAGAAATAATGGTAATCTTTATGTAGAAAAGGCTAAAGAATTAGCCACACCAGAAAATTTTAATACTAATTATCAGGAAATGAAAAAGTTTTCTTTACTTCGTGCTTATCTCAAATCTGGCATTGATGTAGATGAAATTTTTGACCCTGATGAAGAAGACCCAGAAATTTCAGATGAGCAAAGATACAAATTTAGTCAAATGACTATTGATGAAATTCTCAATCATTTTAGACAAAAAGTATCTAATATAACTCAAGAATATAGCCCGAAAGTTGGGAGAGATAGTGTTAAAGCTGGTAGTGATGAAGCACGAAAGCAGAAAGAGGAATGGAAAAAAACTCCTGCTTATGGTTTGTCTTATGCAAGTAATTATATGACAACTATAACAAAAGGAATTCAACCAAGAAAATTCGTTGTTTCTTCTGCTGGTACTGGTGTCGGAAAAACGAGATTGACAATTGCTAATCTTTGTCATTCTTTTACGCCAAAATATTGGGATTCTAACAAAATGGAATTTGTAAAAAACCCAAATGGCACTCAAAATGCTGCTCTTTATATTGGAACGGAAATGGAGCTTATTACGGAGATTGAACCTATTTTATGGGCTTATATTGCAGATGTTCCTCAAGAGCATATTATGACTGGTAGATATTATGGAGATGAAGAAGAACGAGTAGATGAAGCTATTAGAATCCTTCATGAAGAAGGACATATTTATCTCGAATATGTGCCTGATTATGATATTGGCACTTTAGAGAATATTATTGAACAGCATGTTCTTCAGCATGGAGTAAGAAATGTTTTCTTTGACTACATTCATGTAACAACTGATTTAATTAGCGAATTTCAAGCCAATGCTAAAGCAAGAATGCAAATTCGTGAAGACCAAGTTCTTGCGAATTTAAGCTTAAAGTTAAAAGAGCTTACTCGAAAATATGATATTAGTATAGATACTTGGACACAGGTTTCTGGTGATTTTAAGAATGAGCAAAACCGTGACCAAACTATTGTTCGTGGAGCTAAAGCTATTATTGATAAAGTTGATACAGCTTCTATTGTATCAGAAGTATCTAAAAAAGAAGAAAAATATTTAGAGAAAATTATTAAAAATAGGTTCTTAAAATACAAACCTAACAGGTGTATATCTGTATATAAGAATCGTGGCGGCGAATACACAAAATGTAAAATTTGGTTATATGTTGATTATGCTACAATGAGAGTACATGATTTGTTCTGTACTGACTATGATTATGAACTTTTAGATATTCCTCAAACATTTACTCGTGTTGAAGAAGACCAAAAAGTAATTTTTACAAACGACAAAGATGCTATCCGAGGTAAAATTATAAGTGATGCTGTTGATATTGCTGAAACAGCTAAAGAAGAGGGTACGTTTGATGTTTTTGAAGACACGGAAGAAATTGCAAAAAGAATAAAAGAGACTATTGAGAATGAAGAAGACCCATTCTTAGAATCTCCAGAAAGTAAAAAGTTTAGTATGGTAGAAGATGAGGATGAAGAAGAGCAAAAATCATCTTCTAAAGAGGAAGAAGAAATAGATTATTAATAGAGGTTGGTTATGATAGATAAAGATGAACTGTTGAAGTTGGTAACAGAAGATGTTGTTATTAACATTATGGAAGAAAATGGTTCTCCTTTATATTCAACTTCTACAGATGGAAGAACACAGCAAAAGTGTCTTTGGTTTAAAACAATTTGTCATGGTGGAGATAGTCATAAACTATGTTTCTTTACTGAAAGCAAAGATTTTTTTTGTTATACAAATTGTGGACGAATGAATTTTTTTGAATTTATTAAAAGAATTCGCAACGCTAAAGACGGAGAATTTTACAGCAAGGTAATTGTTTATATTGCTAAAAAAGTTGGTAAATCATTATCTCGAAGTCGTATTGGTTTTGGAAATGATATTTCACCAGAGTTGCGTGGACAATTATCTGAAATGGTAAAACAATCAGAAGATATTGAAAGAAGACAACAATTTCATGAAGCTAAAATTACGAAGTTTTATGATGATTATAAATGTCTTTTTAATTATTTTGATTGTAATACTTTTTATAAAGGTTGGATTGATGAAGGAATTAGTATTTCTTCTATGGAAAAATTTGGTATTGAATGGTATGAATATCAAAAATATATAATTATTCCTCATTATAATATAGATGGTCATTTAGTTGGTATTAGACGAAGAAGTTTACAACCAGAAGATTCTAAAAGAAAATATATGCCTTTGTTTATGACTGGTAAAGAATTTGACCATCCTCTTGGATTGAATTTATATGGTCTTTACGAGAATAAAGAAAATATAAAAAGATTTAAGAAAGCAGTTATAGTTGAGGGTGAGAAAAGTGTTTTAAAAGCAGACACTTATTTTAATGGTAAAAGTTGCGTAGTGGCAACTTGTGGCTTTAATGTTTCAGATTGGCAAATTAGGGCTTTAGAAAAACTCGGAGTAGATACAGTTTATTTAGGTTTTGATAAAGACTTTGATGATAAATATGAAGAAGTATATAAAGCTGACAAATTGTTATATGATAACTATTTAAGGTATAATGAACGATTAAGGACTTTAGCTCAGAGACTTGCTTTAAGCTTTAATGTCTTTCTTATTAAGGACACCAAAGGATTGTTAGATATCAAAGATTCACCTCTTGATAAAGGAAAAGATGTTTACAATCAATTAATAAAATTAGCAAAACCTGTTTATTCTTACGGGGAAAGGCAAAGTTCTACGAGTATATTTTTAAGAGGTAATTAATGGAAAAATTACTATGGGAGACAAAGTTTTAGAATAACTTTGATGATGAATATGATTTTCTTGAAACTATTTTAAAAAGCTATGATATTTAGGATGTAAAGAGTTTTCTTCATCCTGTAAAAAACAAGGTCGTTAATGACCCCTTCCAAATGAAAAACATGGATAAAGCTGTATAGATTTTTCATGATAATATTAATACTGATAAGAAAATTGCAATTAAAGTGGACCCAGATACGGATGGCTTGACAAGTAGTGTTTTAATGAGTAAAATTATTAAATATTTTAATCCAGAGGCAAAGATAGAATATATTTTTAGTTTTAATAAAGAGCACGGACTAACCTATAAAGCATTAAGCGAATATTCAAAAGATGAAATCGGTTTAATTATTATTCCAGATGCTTCAATGATTTGCAAAGATGCAATTCAAATTATTAAAAATTACAATTGTCCTATCATTGTATTAGACCACCACTTAGTTGAAATTGAATATTTAGACACTAATACAGGTAAATGGATTTCAAAAAATGAAGCAGACGAGATTAAAGAAAAAGAGTCTGACAGAATTAAAGAGGATAGTTATGTTAATTATTGTGTAGCTGTAAATGATACTGATGGACACTATCTCAATCCTACTTTATCTGGTGTTGGTGTAGTTCGCAAATTTGGCGAAGCTTATTGTGAAAAGTATCACTGTAGTGATAGTTGGCTTGATGAATATCTTGATTTAGTTTCTCTTGGTATTATTGCAGATAGTATGGATTTAAGAGATTTAGAAACAAGATGGTATGTACTTGAGGGTTTAAAGGTTGAAAATCAAAAGAATGATTTTCTTAATGAACTTCAAGAAAGAATGGCTGATGAAATTCATTTTGGTAGAACTATTACAAATGTCGGTTGGGTACTTGCTCCAAGAATTAATGGTGTAGTACGTTATGGTACAGAAAAAGAGCAAAGAGATTTATTTAGAGCTATGGTTGGGGAACAAGAAACTGTTATTTATCAACCGAGAAGAAAAAAAGCTACCGACCCGAAACCTCTTCCAGAAGAACACACACTTCAGTGGGAGATGGCGAGAGTAGCTAACAATGTAAAGTCTCGTCAAGATACAGCCGTTCGTAAATTTATGGAGCAAATTATTGATAAAATTGACAAACAGGGACTAGATAAAAATACTATTTTATTTGTCGATTGTACCGACATAGTTGATAAAAAATCTGTTACGGGATTAGTAGCAAACAAGATTGCTTCTAAGTATTTGCGTCCAGTGGTGCTTCTTAAGGAAAGGAGTATCTCAGAATTCGGTGGCTCCTGTCGCGGATATGATAAAGGAAACATTAAAAACTTGAAGGAGTTTTTAGAGCAAACTGGACTTATAAGTTGTGCTGGACATGAAAACGCTGCTGGTGTATTTCTTAAAAAGAAAAATGTTGATGAGGTAATTAAAAAGTGTAACGAAATGCTTCCTCTTGACCAACTTAAAACTATTTATCCAGTTGATTGGGAAATTCCTGCTAATGAAATGCAAGTAAGATTTGTAAAAGAAGTAGCTGAAAATTATGAAGTGTGGGGTAATACTGTCCCTACTCCTACTTTTGCAATTACAAATCTTCATATAAATGCTAGTCAAATTAATGGGTATGGCGAAACTAAGAGTTTTATTAGATTCCAGCATAACGGTATTACTTATATTAAAAAGTATTGTCCTGCTACAGAATTTGATATGATGACTCTTAAGGATAGATATACCTTTGGCGCTAATAAAAAGAATTTGATAATGAATTTAATTTGCCAGTTCCAGTTAGAGTCTTGGGAAGACAAGATTTATCCAGAAGTTAAAATTTTATATTATGATGTTATGGAGGATAAAACAAATGAGACTTCTGATTTAAAAAGTAAGACTAAATCTGACGCTATTCTTAATTCTAAAACGACTTCCTTAAATGCAAAATCTACTACAGATTTTGATTGGGATGAAATTGAAAAGCCCAAGAAGAAAAGAGTAATGTTAGATAAAGATTTAGAAGATTTGGATTTTTAAGGTTGACAAATTAAAAGTAACATGATATAATAAGACAAAAATATAAAGGAGAGTAATGCCGTGTTTGTAGGTGTACATAATCACACAGACATAGGCTCCAATACGAGAGGTTTCCTTGACAGCACTAACACTGTCAAGGGTCTTCTCACATATACTTAGGAGCTTGGTCATAAAGGTGTTGCTATTACAGACCATGACTGTATTGCCGCACACGTTGAAGCATTAACTCAAATAGACGATTTGCGAAAGAAAAATCCTGATAAGTGGAAAGATTATAAACTTATTTTAGGTAATGAAATTTATCTTTGCAATCGAAAAAGTATTGAAGAAGACAAAGAATATATTTTTTATCACTTCATTTTGTTGGCTAAAGATGCCATTGGACATAAGCAAATAAGAGAATTAAGTACAAGAGCATGGATTGATAATTCTTTTACTTATGTTAATATTCGTACTCCAACTTATTATGAAGATTTGTTTGAAGTAGTTGAATCTGATAGAGGTCATATTATTGGTTCAACTGCTTGCCTTGGTGGTCGTTGTCCAAAATTAATTTTAGATTCTTATAAACAAAATTCTTTACAACCTGATTATAAGGGCGTCAAGAAATGGTTAAAAAGACTCGATAAATGTTTTGGGCATGGTAATTTCTTTTTGGAATTACAGCCATCAAAGAGTGAAGAACAAATTATTGTAAATCAGGCTTTAGTGGGACTGTCTGCTGAACTTGATATTCCATATATTATCACTACCGATAGTCATTATCCCAAAAAAGAAGATAGAAAAGTACATGAAGCTTTTCTTAAATCTAATGAAGATAGTGGTAAAGAACGTGAGGTTGGAGAGTTTTATACTACAACTTATATGATGTCAGAAGAAGAAATTCATTCTTACATGGATGAATTTTTGACTCCAGAAGTTGTACAAAAAGGCTTAGATAATACCATGTTGATTTATAACATGGTTCAAGAATATACTTTATTCGCTAATTTGGAAATTCCTTATGAGCCAGATGATTTAACTGAACCTGATTTGGGTTTATCTAAAAAATATTTTAAAGATATTCCTATGTTAGAGTGGTTTTTTAATTCAGATTACAATGCTGATAGACACCTTGTTAGAGAAATTGTTAAGCGCCTTGAAAAAGATTCTGATGAATTAGCAAATAAAGAAACTTATGATGCAATTCAAACATGTCTTGAGTCTATTAAAGCAAGTTCAGAAGCTAATAATGCTCATTGGTCAGCTTATTTGTTACAGACTCGTGACTTGGTAAATGCGTGTTGGGCTTGTGGTTCTTTAGTTGGTCCTTCTCGTGGTTCAGGTTTAGGATTTATTCTTTTGTATATTTTAGGAATTACTCAGGTTAATCCTCTGAGAGAAGATGTTCCTTGTTATCACTGGCGCTTTCTTAATCCTAAACGTGTTAGCCCATTAGATATTGACGTGGATTTTGAGAATGCTTATCGTGATGATGTTATTCACTATCTTCAACGCAAGTATTGTGGCGATGACCAGAGAGCAGGAAATCGTCGTGTTATGAAGGTTCAAACACTTTCTACGATGAAAGCTAAAGTTGCAATTCAAACTGCTTGTCGTGGTTTAAGTTATCCACCTGAAATTGGACAGATGTTAAGTTCACATATTGGTCAAGAACGTGGTATTCAGTTTACTTTAAAACAATGTTTTTATGGTGATGAAGAAAATAATTTACGTCCCGACAAAGAATTTGTTAACTTAATGACTAATGAATATCCTGATGTTTGGGAAGTTGCTCAAAATATTGAAGGGCTAGTAAGTGGGGTTGGTTCTCATGCTGGTGGTGTAGTTCTTTCAGCAACAGATGTCGTAGACCATGCTGCTTTAATGAAGACAACGAGTGGAGATATTATCACTCAGTTTGACCTACACGCTGATGAAAAAGTATCTCTTATTAAATGGGATTTGCTTTCTATTGATGCTCTTCAAAAAGAACATGTTTGTATGAATCTTCTTATGGAAGACGGTAGGCTTGAATGGCAAGGGGATTTAAAGTCTACTTACGAAAAATATTTAGGCGTTTACAAAATAGAAAGAGATAATCCAGAAATTTGGAAAATGCTTAATGAGCATAAAGTTATGTCATTCTTCCAGATGGAAAAACAAACTGGATATCAAGCTGTTGCAATAGGTAAACCTGAAAGCTTGGTAGACTTATCTGCTTTAAATTCGGTAATGAGACTTATGGCTCCTTCTCCACGGGCAGAAACCCCTCTTGAACGTTTTGGTCGTTATAAGAAAGATATCACTCTTTGGTATAAAGAGATGGATGATTATGGTTTGACTAAGCATGAGCAAGAAGTTATTTGTAAATATGCTAAGAAGAGCTATGGTTTATTACCTAACCAAGAAGATTTTATGATGGCAGTTCAAGACCCTGAAATTGGTGGGTTTGATTTGTTGTGGGCTGATAAGCTTAGAAAAAGTATTGCTAAAAAGAATCCTAAAGCTTATGTTGAATTACAACAAGAATTTTATAAAAATATAGAAGAAAAACATCTTTCTTCTAAACTGTGTCATTATGTATGGGATGTTCTCATTAGTATGAATCGCGGTTACGGGTTTAATAGTGCTCATACATTAGCTTATTCAATCGTTGGTTTGCAAGAAGCTAATCTTGCTTATCATTATCCTGTTATTTATTGGAACACCGCCAATTTAATTTCCGATTCTGGCGGTGAAGATGGAAATACCAATTATGGTAAAATTAGTAAAGCCATTGGTAATATCAAAAAAGAAGGTGTTACTGTAGCATTACCTGATGTAAACCGTGTTAGATTTGGTTTCCATCCTGACGTTGAAAAAAACGAAATTGTTTATGGTTTAAAACCAATTCAAGGTATTGGAACTACTATTGCAAAAGCTATTATTGATAATCAAACTTATTCTTCGATGTGGGATTTTTACGAGAAGATGCAGAAATACAAGTCTGAATCTAAAGAAAATAAATTTGGTGATACAGCTATGATTTCTCTTATCAAAGCTCGGTGTTTTGATAATCTTGAGAAAAAAGATAGAAGAGCAATTATGGAAGACTTTATTAGATTTATCTCAAGTCCTGTTAAGTCGCTCAATATTTCTAACATTGAAGATTTGGCAAATCTTGATTTATTAACTGAAAATCAAAAAAAGTTTGAATTAAGATTATATAGATTTAGAAATTATGTTTTCCAGAAAAAATTCTTTTATAAACAAATAGGTAAAAGTGCAAGTACAGCTTATTATATCCTTGAAAATAAATTTGCATGGCCATTCTTTGAAAAATATTTTCTTAATGACATGATTGATAAAAAAGATTACGACTGGAGTGACGAGGGACAAAGAGTTGTTAAAAGAGGTAGTTTAGACCGAGTTTTTAACAAGCTCATGGCAGATTTTAAAGACGATATTTTAAGCGACCCTAAAATGCTTGTGGCTGTAAATGAAGCAAAATTTAAAGCTGTATGGGATGAAAAAGCTTCTGGAAGTCTTTCTAAGTGGGAAATGGATTCTCTTTGTATGTATTATCATGAACACGAACTTGCTCATGTAAACAAAGAAAAATATAGTATAGTACCTTTTGAAGAACAACCAGAAGAACCAGAAGTGGCTTATAAATATTATTGGCATGACCAAGAAAAAGCTCGCTTTGTTCTTAAAAGAATTTGTGGTACTGTTCTTGATAAAGATACTAATAGAAATACAGTTACATTATTGACTCCTGATGGAGTTTGTGATATAAAATTTTATAAAGGTCAATTTAATTTTTATAATAGGCAGATTTCTCAAATAAACGAAGATGGAACAAAAACTGTTCTTGAGAAATCTTGGTTCCAGCGTGGAACTAAACTTCTTGTTACTGGTTTTAGAAGAGGAGAAAACTTTATTCCAAGACAGTACAAAGATAGTTTATATAAACATTCTGTTCAGTTAATTAAAGGTATTGATGATAATGGAGACCTTGAAATGATTTCTGACAGAATAGATGTAGAGAGGGTTGACGATGAGTGTTGATACCGAAGAAAAATTCATAAAGATAAAAGCGTCTCATTCCAAGACCCTCTATCCGAGTGCTGGAATTGGGTCAGACGGTAAAAATTGGGGAATAGTTTCTTGGAATATTCTTGAAGTAGAACAAGGAAATCCTACCATGAGTGTTTATGGTGAAGTTACTTTTACAGGGGAATATACTGATGGAATTGACCCCAATTCTGCCTATGTATTGTTAGGTAAAGAAGTTGAACATCCTAAATATGGTGTTCAGTATCAATTAGTTTATTATAATAAAGATATTGATTTTTCTAATCAGAAGAATCAAAGAGCTTTTTTAAGAACTTTTTTATCAGAAGGTCAAATGGATGAGTTGTTTGCTGTATGCGATGACCCATTACAAGCTATTGCAGACCATGATATAGAAACTTTAAAGAAAGCTAAAGGTATTGGAGATTATATTTCTAATTGTATTATTGAGCGTTTCGAAGCCAGTAAAGATATGTCTACTGTATATTTAGAGCTTGATAAGGTTGGTTTTTCTCCAAACTTTATTTCTAAACTAATTGAAAAATATAAAGCTCCACAAAAGGTAATTGATATTGTAAAAAACAATCCTTATCAGTTAGTAAAAGATATTAAAGGAGTAGGATTTTTTACTGCGGATAAAGTGGCTTTAAGGTCAGGTTATAAAACTTATGACACAAAGAGAATTAAATCTTATATCTTATGGTATCTTGATGCCCAAGGAGAAGAAGGCCATTCTTGGGTGTCCGCTGGTGAATTAATGGGCTCGTTATATGAAGACCTTGGCGGAAAACAAAGTTTAATAGTAGAAGATGAAGATGGTAATCTTGTAAACAATGTTGGTAAAGCTATTAAAGAACTTCAAGATGAGGAGTTAATTCGTGTTGAAGAGGGCGATACTAAATCAGGTCGAAGAGTTTATTTAATGAGCTTTTGGAATCTTGAAAAAGATATTGCTTATCATCTTAAAAGATTACTTCAAGGTAATAATTATTTTGTTGTTAATGATTTTGAAGAGAAAATAAAAAGAGCAGAAGAGAAACAAGGTTTTCAGTTTACTCAAGAGCAAATAGACGGAATTAAGCTGGGAATTGAAAAACAAGTTTGCGTAATTTCTGGTTTAGCTGGTTCTGGTAAAAGTTCGTTAGTTACAGGTATTTTATCTGTACTTGATGAATATACTTTTGCTCAATGTGCTTTAAGTGGTAAAGCGGCGGCAAGATTACAAGAAGTTACTGGCAAAGAAGGTTTTACTATTCACCGACTTCTTGGATATACTGGTGGTTGTGGTTTTTCTTATGGAGAAGATAATCCATTACCTTATGATATCATTATTTTAGATGAAGTTAGTATGGTGGGTGGAGAAATTTTTCTCGATTTAATTAGAGCAATTCCCACAGGCAGTAAACTTTTAATGCTTGGGGATATGGGACAGCTTGAATCTATTGGTTCTCTTAATTTAGCTGCGGATATGATTAATAGCAAAGAAATTCCTACTGTTGAACTTAAAGAAGTACATAGACAAGCAAAGGCTTCTGGTATTTTAACTACCGCTTATAATGTAAGAAATGGTATTCAATTATATCAAGATACTGATTATGAAGGTGTTGAAATTCGCGGAGAACTGAAAGATATGGTACTTGATATTAGAAATGAAAAAGATGATGATAGAAAAGATACCATTGCTTATTTTGAAAAATATTTTAATAGCCCTCTTGTAAATGGTGACATTGAAAAAATTCAAATTATTTCTCCTGTGAAAGAACGTGGAGATGCTTGTGTTCACAATTTAAATCTTGATATTCAAAAATTAATTAATCCTGTTGATTTGAATGAATCTCGTCCAAGAATTTACGTTCAAAAGATGAAAGATGCTTCTGGAAATGACAGGTCTTTTTGGATTCAAGAAGGTGATAAAGTAATGTGTATTAAAAACAATTATAAAGTTTTTGATACAAGTGGAGCACAAACAGCTATGTATAATGGGTGGACTGGTGTAGTTACAAGTATTGATTATGAAAATGCCATCGTTGATTTCGATTTAGGAGATGCACCTATTATTTTAAAACACAAAGAAGTTAAGGAACATTTAATTCTAGGATATGCTTGTACTACTCATAAATATCAAGGTTCTGGTTGCCCTGTAATTATTGGAGTAATAGATTATAGTACTCCTCCAATGATGCTTTGTCAGCAACAGATTTACACTTTATTAACCAGAGCTAAGAAATTGTGTGTACTTGTAGCTCAAACTAAAGCCTTACGACGTTCTATTGATACAAATTTTGTTTCAACAAAAAGAACATTCCTACCTGAATTTTTGAAGTAGGAATACAGATAGCTTAGAGAATAGTATAATGTGCTTCATAGAAAAGAAGATGAAGAGCGTAGAACTTTAATTAGGCAACTAAAAGATTGGAAAGAAAAAGATGAAGTACAAGAGGAATAATTTTTATTATCCTCTTGACAACTTCATTTGATTATGTTATTATATGAATGATTCAAAGGAGTAACTATGAATCGAGAAGAACGTAGAGCGGTTGTAAAGAAGCTCACTAAAAAAGGTTTAACAAAAGAAAGCGCTATTACTTTTGTTGAAAGAATGGACAGTATTACCACCAATCCCATTACTGCATGGGAGGGTGAAAAAGTAATTTTAGATTATAATCGAATTATTACCTATCCAGATTGGAAACAAATGAGAGAAGATTATAGAAATTGGGTTACTGAACACAAAAATGATATTTTTACAGTTGAGTTTGACCCTTTGAAAAAAGAAAGACAAACTGCTGATTATAATAGCCTTGTTCAATTTGTAGAAGATGAAACTAAACCAAAATGGCTGTTTTGGGCAGGAGATTTAATTCCTGTTGAGGGACAAACAAGACCTGATACTGATAAAGAAAAGTTAGTAAAAGAATTCAACGAGAAGATTGATAGTATTCTATCTAAGATGGAATAAGGAGGACAAAAATGGAACATACGAATTTTATGATGATGATTGGAGTTGTTGCAAGTGGTAAATCCACTCTTGCTCAAAATCTCAAAAATATTTTGACTAAAATGGGTCAGCCTACAATGATTGTTTCATCGGATGAAATTCGTGAAACTGTTTTTGGAGATGTAAACGACCAGACTCATAATGACGAGGTTTTTAAGGAAGTTCGTCGCCGTATTAACAATTGCATTGATAAAATGAATGTTATTGTTGATGCAACTAATATTAATGTTAAATCTCGTAAGAGCTTGTTGGATATTGTTCGCAATAAGGAGAATGTTACTAAAGTAGCTTATGTTATGACTACTCCCGTTGCTGTTTGTAAAAGACAGAATAAAGCGAGAACTCGTACAGTTCCCGAAGAAGTTATTGACAGACAAATTGGCAAGTTTGAAATTCCTTTTTATGAAGAAGGTTTTGATACAATTAATTTAATTGGTTGGAATTTTAATCAGTTTGAAGTAATTGTCCCTCAGTCTAATTGGACTACTGATGATGATTATATTATGAGTTTGATGAAGGGCTTTGACCAGAAAACTTGTCATCATAAGTACACTTTAGATGAACATTGTAGAATTTGTGCCGAAGAAGTTGCTAAAAGAACTGATGATAAGATTCTTTATAGAGCTGCACAAATTCATGACTTAGGCAAGTTAACTACTGGACAGCCCAAGGAAGATGGTTCTGGAGATTATAGATATTATAGTCATCATAATGTAGGAACGTATGACCTTTTAGCAAATCTTGATTGTATTGGATTTACTAATATGGACGATATTTTAAAATGTCTGTTTTATGTTAATTTTCATATGCTTCCATTCTTTCTTGAAACTGAAAAGTCTAAATCTAAATGGGAAAAGATTATGGGAAAAGAAAACCTTGATAAGCTTTTTTTGTTTAACGAATGCGATAAAATTGCAAGTGGGACTTCTGAAAAATAATTCAGAAGATAAAAATTAGTAAAGGAGAGTTTAAGATGAATTTTCATTTTAAGAAAGAGTTTCTTTGGCATCCTCTTTATGAATATGTTATGACTGTTAAAAGAAAGTATATTCAATCTTATACTCTCCTTAACAACGAACCTTGTCCTGAAAATTACAATTTTAATGATTGGCTCGACAGAATTTTTGAGGCGTGGGAGAATATTACTCCTAAACTTAATGAAAAGTTGAGTAAGATTTTTGACCCTCTTCAGATTACTTGTTATGACCATTATGTACTTTTTAAGTATAAAGGTTTTATTGAATTGTCTGATGATTATGATTTAAATTCTTTTTTTGAATTATATGATGGTCTTTATAGGGAATGTCGTTCTTGTGTCTTTGATTTAAAGAATGACGAAATTGCTTTGGCTTCTTTGGCAAAGTTTAAGAATTATGGCGAGGATGATGGTGATTGGTCTCCTAAAAAAATTAGGTCTAAATATCATTTTGCTCAGGCAGTTTTTATTACTAATAAACTTGATGGTTCTTATCAGCAATATAGATATATTGCAGAGGAAGACAGAATTTTAGGTTCTGGTTCTCAGGCATTAGACCCTGTAGAATCTTGGAGACTTGCGGCGGGTTATAAACTTTTATCTGAGGGACAAAAAGAATTAATTAGGGATTACCCTGATTACACTTTTATTTTTGAATATATTTCTCCAAAAAATCCCATTGTTGTTAAGTATGATGAATCTCAAGAAGGATTGTATTTACTTGCGGCAAGGGATGTTAAGGATGGCAAGGAAGTTTCTTTTGATATTCTTAGTGACATGGCTGAGGAATATGATTCTAAAATGACTCAATGGTATTATAATGCTACTTTGTTTAGTGTTTTAGCCGATACCGATAATTATCTTTCTTCTGAAAAAGAAGGTTGGGTAGTTGATATGGTTGATGGATATAAAAATCATTTTAGATGCAAAATTAAAACATCAGATTATGTCTTGATGCATAAGGCACTGTCTAAGAATATTTCTCCTAATGCAGTTATTAATGCTATTCATGAAGATAGATTTGATGATTTTTTAGCAAAGTGTCCTGAAGCGTATAGAGAATTAATTATGCAGTATTATAATACTGTTCATGAATATCTTAATCTTTATAAAGAGCTTATTGATAAAATTTTAATTAAAGGAAATGCAGAATGTGTAGATTTTTGGAATGATAAAAAAGAAGCAATGCTTTGGATGGATAAGCTTCCCAAAGTGTTAAAGGGCAGAACAAAGACCAAATATCTTGGACAGGAAAACGATTTCTTGTTAAAGAGACAGTTTTGCTATAAATATTCTGAAATTACAAAAGCCCTACACAATTTAAAGCGTTTTAAAAATTCTATGGTGGAAGGGTAACTTTCCACCATTTTTATATATTATACAATAAAACAGAAACAAATTAAAATTAAACAAAAAAGGATTGACAAATATGGATGTAAAGATTAAATTGCTGTCTAAGACAGCTAAAATGCCTACTAAGGCGCACGAGACTGATGCTTGCTTTGACCTTTATGCTGATTGTCCTGATGATAGTTATTATAGTTGGGATGTTCAGAAAGATGTTGCAGGAATCAAGATTCGTCCTCACGAAACGGTAAAGGTAAAGACTGGTATTGCAACGGCAATTCCTGTCGGATATTGGGGTGCTGTCTTTGCTCGTAGTGGGTTGGCTACAAAGCAAAGTTTGCGTCCTGCAAATTGCGTTGGAGTAATTGATGCAGATTATCGTGGTGAATGGATTGTTGCTCTTCATAATGATAGTACTGAAACACAAATTATTAGACACGGAGATAGGATTGCTCAAGCTATGATTCTTCCTGTGCTTCCCACTACTTTTGAACAAGTAGAAGAACTTCCCGATACTGAGCGCGGCGCTGGCGGATTTGGAAGTTCTGGTAATTAAAATTTAAAGGAGAAAGTTATGTAGGATTTTTGGAAATTAGCCTTAGAAAATCTTTTGGCAGCTTTGGTGGGATTTTCTATTTTTGGCATGGCATATCTTTCTAATGTTAGTTTCTCTTTGTATTATAATATTAAAATTGCAGGAGAGACTTTTGAAAAACAAAGATTAATAAATAGCCTTTATAAAATTTTAGCTTTTGCGGGTGGTACAATGTTACTTGTACTTTCTACCTCTTTAATTATTCCTTGGGCAAACAAAAACAATCTTCCTATTCCTGCTGAATATAGTACTGTTATTTCAACAGTGGCAACTTTAGGAGTATGTTTATCTGGTTCTTTGAAATATATTTTAGAAGCTTTTAATAAGATGAAGAAAATTCTGGCTATTAAAGATGAAAATAATACTATTGAAACAGCAAGAGCAAATGCTCTGAAATCTAATAAAGATGTAGAGGGAGAGTAATTATGGCTCTCCCTAATTATAATAAGCTCGTTATAGGAGATACTGAAACTACTGGATTTAAAGAAAATAGAATTGTTAGTATTGCAATTTTAGTGTATGAAAACGGCAAAAAAATTGCTGATAAATATATATTAGTAAATCCGTAGACCTAGATTGAAAGTGGGGCATCTAAAGTTAATGGTATCACTTATGATACTATTAAAAATTGCCCTACATTTGACGAAGTTTGGGAAGAAATAAAAGATTATATGACAGATAGTGTTTGGATTTTTCACAATGCCAAATATGACGCTAACAAAGTAATTTATCCAGAATTGAAAAGATACCACATTCCAATTCCAAATCATGCTGTTTGTTGCACCTTAGAAAATGCGAAACGTTTAATTCCAAAAGCAGAGGTAGCTAATTATAAATTAGGGACTTTGCTTGAACATTTTGGTTATACTTTAGAAAACGCTCATAGTGCAGATGCAGATACTTGGGGTTGTATGAAATTATATAATTAGTTAGTTAAATTATCTAATGGTAATTTAGATGTTACATAAAAGGACAAAAGGAGATTGATGTTATGGTTGTTTTGTATACCACTAATTGCCCTCGTTGTATTGTTTTAGAAAAGAAACTTAAACAAAAGGGAATTGAATTTGAAGCCAGAACTGATTTCGATGTAAAGGAAATGATTAAAAAGGGTTTTGCTTCTGCTCCATTACTTGAAGTTGATGGAGAAATTATGGCTTTTAATGAAGCAAATCAATGGATTAATAATAATTAAAAAGGAGGAGCTTTAAGTTTTATGAACGTTAATATTAAACTTAACAAAGATTTCGAAAGACAGTTTAACAGACTTATAGAAAAATATGGAGAAGATTTTTTAAAGCTGTAGGGATTAGATGAAGGTAAATTAAGCTTTACTGATTTTATTGATAATTTTGTTGATAGTGATAATGTAGCTAATGCTTCGGTTGACCCCAATGCTAATGTTGGACATAAAGATATTGTATCACTTATTAATGAAATGAGCAAGCCCCACCAAAAGCTCCTCGCGTATAATAAACTTTATTATGAAGTAAAGAAGAAATATGGCTATCGTGCAGCGAATGACTGGCTTGAAGCTGAGTGGAATAAGTCTCTTTATTTGCACGATGCTCATTCTGCTACTTTTACCTCTTATTGCTTTGCGTATGATTTGAAAGATGTCGCTGAAAAGGGCTTGTTCTTCATTGATAACTTCAACGCTGAACCTCCAAAGCATCTTGAAAGTTTCATTGACATGGTAAAAGAGCATTGTAGCTATGCTTGTAATAGAACCTCTGGTGCTGTAGCTTACCCCAATCTTATTCCTTATATGTGGTATTTTTGGAACAAAGATTGCAAAAATGGATATTATTTGAAAGACCCTGATACTTATGCTAATCAGCAAATTCAGAGATTGATTTATTCTCTTAACCAACCTTATCTGAGAGGTGGAATTCAGTCTGCTTTTACAAATGTAAACTTTTTTGACCATCCTTATTTTGAAGCTATTTTTGGTGGCGGCGAGTTCCCCGATGGTAGCTTTATGATTGATGCTGAGGAAGAGATTATCGAGTTCCAGAAGCGTTTCCTTAAGATGATGGGTAAAATTCGTCACTCTAATATGATGACTTATCCTGTAAGTACTATTAGTTTGTTGACTACTCCCGATGGTGAATTTGTTGATGAAGAATTTGCTAAATTTGCCTGTGAACAAAATAGAGAGTGGAATGATTCTAACTGGTTTGTAGATTCTAATGTTACGAGTTTGAGCTCTTGCTGCCGTTTGAGAAATGACGTTTCTGAGTTGGGTTATTTTAATAGCATTGGTGGAGCTGCTCTTAAGGTTGGTTCGATTAAAGTTTCCACTGTTAATCTTGCTCGCTTAAGTTATATGTATGACAGTGAGAAAGATTATTTAAAGGGGCTTCGTAAGATTCTTAATCTTGACTTGAAAGTACTTGATTGTCAGCGTGAAATTATTAGACGTAATGTAGAAAAGGGTCTACTTCCTAACTTTACTCGTGGATTAGTAGATTTTGACCATAGCTATTCTAGTATTGGTATTATGGGAATTTATGAAACGATGGCTACTTTTGGATATACTGATGTAGATGAATTTGGCAATGTTATTTATAAACAAGAAGCTTATGATTTCGGCAAGAAAATTTTCGAAACTATTCATTCTGTAAAATCTGAATTTGAGAAGGATAAGAATTATAAGATTAACCTCGAAGCAATTCCTCGGGAGTCTGCGGCAGTTAAGTTCTCTCAGGCTGATGCAATGCTTTATCCCGACAAGGTGAATAAAGATTTACCCCTGCTCGCAAATCAGTGGATAGGCTTAGGTATCAAAACTTCTATTCAAGAACGTGTAAAGATTGCTTCTGCTTTCAGTGAATATTGTTCTGGTGGAGATATTCTTCATATTAATGTAGATGCTCCTTTTGATAGTTTTGATAAGGCATGGAATATGCTTAAGTATGTAGCTAAACAGGGTGTGAAGTATTTTGCTTTCACGGGTAAAATTTCTGCTTGTAAGCATAATCATGCTTTCTATGGAGATGTATGTCCTGAATGTGGATGCCCAAAAGAGACTGAATATAGTCGTGTTGTAGGATTCTTTACTCCTGTTAAGGCTTATTCCAAAGAGCGCAAAAAAGAATGGGAAATGCGCGACTGGATGAATTTAAACAAATGAGATGTAAAATTAACAATGGCACAATCAATAAATTTGTTCAAGAAGACGAGCTACCCCTATGGTTAGCATAGGGGTGGTAGCGTCGGTGGTATAATTAGGACGAACAAAACAAAAAGAATTCTGAAGGTAATAAAAAACGTTGGGCAACAGTATCACGAGAGTCTTATCATAAAAAAGTGGGAAATAAAATTTCTAAAACTTTAAAGAAGTATCATTCTGGATTAACAGTGGAAGAGAAAGAAGTTAAAACAAAAAAAAGACTTCTTACAAGAGAATCGTGGACTGAAGAAGAAAAAGAAGAGTATTCTCATAAAATGTCCGAATCTGCAAAAAGACATAGAGCCGAAGCGCCTCCTGAATATTAGGAGTAGTCAATTGCAAAAGCGTGGGAAACAAGAAGAAAGAATTAGACTTTTAATACTTCCAAACCCGAAGATGAAATGTATAAATAGTTATGCGAAAAATATCGGGAGAGCGACGTAAAACGTAACTATGATTCAGATGAGAGATATCCATATGCTTGTGATTTTTATATTGTTTCAGAAGATAAATTTATAGAATACCAAGGACATTGGACTCATGGTAAAAAGCCATTCAATCCAGAAGATAAAGATTGCCAAGAAAAGTTGGCTAAATGGCAAGAAAAGGCTAAAACTTCTAAATTTTATTAGACGGCTATTTATGTTTGGACCGATTTAGATGTAAGAAAAAGAGATTGTGCTAAGAAAAATAATTTGAATTTCGAGGTAATTTATCCATGAATGAAACTATTATTCATCTTAAAGGTGTTGTCATGGAGGACTTTGTTAATTATGCGAAGCCCTCCCTCTTCCTTATCACTTGTAAATGTGATTGGAAATGTTGTCATGAAGCTAATATTCCAATTACTGTATGTCAAAATGAACCTGTGGTAAGACAAGTTACTAAAGAATTTTTAATTTCTTCTATTTATAAAGCTTATATAGATAATGAAATTACAAAGGCAGTTGTAATAGGAGGTTTAGAGCCTATGTTGCAATTTGAAGAAGTTTTGTCTTTATTGGATTATTTTAGAAAGCAAAATTGTAATGATGACTTTGTAATTTATACGGGATATTATAAAGAAGAGATAGGAAAAGAAATTGAGCAATTAAAAAAGTATCCCAATGTAATTTTAAAATATGGTCGTTATAAACCAAATTTAGTTTCACGTTTTGATGATGTTTTGCAAATTACATTGGTTTCTGACAATCAATATGCAGAGAGGATATCTTAATGTTAAAAATTGTATTGAACGACGATAAAGATTTAGTAGACGAAACAAATCGTCAGCTTGCAGAAATGAAAGAGAAATATGGAAAACAATATTGTCCATGTGGTTTAACTCGAACTGATGATATGGTTTGTATTTGCAAAGCCTTTAGAGAACAAAATTATGCTGGTGAATGTAATTGCGGAAAATATAAAAAGATAGAAGTTGATTAAGGGGTATTATACCCCTTTCAACTTATTTCTTATAACTTCTTGACAAGACAAAATTTATTTGCTATAATGTCATTAAGTAAGAATAGACAAATGTATTTGTATATTGTTACTTATTTACATTAAGGAAGGTAAATTATGAATTTGGAAAAAGTTAATAATCGAGTTCATTCAGATTATAAATTTTTGAGTGAACTTGGATATAATGTAGTCGGCGTATTTGTTTATGGTAGTAATAATTATGGAATGGCTACGGAACATTCTGATGTTGACACAAAAGCAATTGTGCTTCCTCATTTTGATGATATTGTTGATTCTAAAGATTGGGTTAGTAAAGAATATCATCGAGATGAAGATGGAGGAAAGCTTGAAGTTAAAGATATTCGCTTAATGTTTAATAGTTATTTGAAACAAAACATTAATTTTACAGAAACTTTATTTACTAAATATTTTGAGCTTAATCCTGAATACGCTGGATTGTGGTTAGGGGCTGTTGTTAAAAATAGAGAAGCTATTGCGCATTATTGTCCTCACAAAGCTGTATTAACAATGTATGGTAACATGAAAACAAAATACAAACAAATGCTTCATAGAGCCCCTCACAATGAATTTGATATTGATAATTATGGATATGGGTTGAAGGATTTTCATCATATTGCAAGATTAGCAGATTTTATTAAAAGATATATAGCAGATGAACCATATGAAAAAATTTTAATTCCTAAAAATCCAGAATTATTAATTAGTTATAAGACCACTCCTATTCCAGTTGAAGATGCTAAAAGAATTGCAGAAAACTTAATTACCGAAGCAGAAGTTTTGGTAGATGAATATGTAATGGATAAGCATTTTGAGACTAACAAAGAAGTAGAAAATGTTTTAAGAAATGTACAAAGGACAATGATAGCTAATTCTTTAAAGAAAGAGCTTTTAGAAAGTGAGACTAAATTATGAGTTATGCAGTAGTTGGTATTTTAGTTGTTTGGGTTGTTTTATCTTTGCTTATTATGAGCACAATTGACAAGTAATGGAGATTAATATGAATAATTACGAAAATATTGCACGCATTAAGGAATTAACGAGTTTGTTAAATAAGTATCGAGATAAATATTATAATTATAGCGAATCTCTGGTTTCTGATGCAGAATATGATAAGCTGTTTGACGAATTGCGTGAATTAGAAACAGAAGAGAATTTTATTCTTTCAAATTCTCCCACTCAAACCGTTGGCTATGAAGCTATTGATTCGCTAAAAAAAGTTAAACATGACCATTTAATGCTTTCGCTTGACAAAACAAAAAGCTGTCAGGATTTACTTAATTTTGCAGAAAATAAAGAAGTAGCTTTATCTATGAAGTTAGATGGCCTTACTATGTCTGTTAAATATGAAAATGGTAAGCTTGTTTCTGCTGAAACTCGTGGCAATGGGGTTGAAGGTACTGATGTTCTTAATAATGCTAAGGTTATGAAAAATCTTCCTTTAACTATTGATAGCAAAGAAACCCTTGTTATTGATGGTGAATGTATTATTCTTAGAGAAGATTTTGAACGAATTAATGCAGAACTTCCTGATGGAGAGCAATATGTTACTCAACGCAATCTTGCAAGTGGTAGTCTTTCTCTTTTGGACAATAAAATTGCATCTCAGAGAGGTCTTCAATTTTGGGCTTGGAGTTTGATTGAGGGAACCACGGGTAGTTTTAGAAAAGATATGAATAAACTTCAGTCTTTGGGTTTTACTATTGTCCCCTATAATTATTTTAATGGTAATAATGTTGACCTTTATGGAATTGAATATTTAACTATTAAGTTGAAACAGACTGCTGATAAGAAAGGTATTCCTGTTGATGGCTGTGTTATTACTTATGATGATATTGCTTATGGTTTAAGTCTTGGTAACACTGGTCATCATTTCCGTAAGAGTTTGGCTTTTAAGTATGAAGATGAAACTGCTGGAACTATTCTTAGAGATATTGAATGGGCAGTTGGTAAGACTGGTGTGATTACCCCTACTGCTGTGTTTTATTCTGTTATTCTTGATAACACAGAAGTAAGTCGTGCATCTGTTCATAATATTAGTATTATCAAGTCTCTTGGTTTGAGAAAGAATTGTACTGTTAAAGTTGCAAAAATGAACATGATTATTCCCCAGATTGTTTTTTGTAACAAAGATGGTGATGCAGATTTTGAAATTCCAAAGACTTGTCCGTGCTGTGGCAAACCTACTACAATTAAGATTTCTGAATCTGGTGCTGAGACTCTTTGGTGCGAAAATCCAGATTGTCCTGAGAAGAATTTGGCTAAGTTCGTTCAGTTTGTATCTAAGCCAGCAATGAATATTGATGGTTTAAGTGAAGCTACCCTTAAGAGATTTATTGATGCTGGGTATGTTAAGAAGTATGCAGACCTTTATCATCTTGATAAGTATAAAAACGAAATTATTGAGATGGATGGTTTTGGGGAAAAGTCTTATAGTAAGTTAATTGAATCTATTGAAAAGTCTCGCCGTGTTAAACTTGAAAATCTTCTTGTCGCTTTAAGTATTCCCAATATTGGCAAGACAGCGGCAAAGGAAATCAGTAAACATTTTAATGGAGATTGGGTGGCTTTTGAAGAGGCTCTTGATTTTAATAATTTTGATTTCTCTACTTTAGATGGCTTTGGTGAAACAATGTCTCAAGCTTTGCATAACTGGTGGAATAGTGAAGATTCATTGTTTACAAATCTTATTTTCGAATTAAATTTGGTTTGGGATAAGCCAGTACAGATTGCAACAAATGAGTTTATCAACGGTAAAACTTTTTGTGTTACAGGTGCTTTTAATACCATGAAACGTTCGGAAATTGAAAAGATTATTACCGATAATTGTGGGAAGTTAACTGGTTCTGTTTCTAAAAAGACTGATTATCTTTTGACTAATGAAGCTAATAGTGGTTCATCTAAAGCTAAGAAAGCCGCTGAATTAGGGACTTCTATTATGAACGAAGAAGAATTTTTGAAAAGGATTGGAAAATAATATGGAAGCAATTAAAAATTTTTTTGATGCCTATGCTTTTCTCTCTAATTTTTATAATGTACCTGTAAGTTATAATGGCTTAACCTATCAAAATTCAGAAGCAGCGTTTCAAGCACAAAAAGAAATTAGAGATGAAGACCGTAAAAAATATATTTCTATGAATCCAGCTCAAGCAAAACTTGCTGGTAGGAATTGTAAGTTGCGTAAAGATTGGGAAGATATTAAAGAGCAAACAATGTATGAAATTGTTAGTGCAAAATTTACTCAGAACAAAAATCTCGCCAAACTTCTTCTTGATACTGGTGACGCTTATCTTGAAGAGGGAAATTGGTGGCATGATACTACATGGGGAGTTTGCAATGGTGTTGGAGAAAATAAGTTAGGAAAGATTCTTATGCGCGTAAGAGAAGAACTTGATGGAGGAATTTGGGAATGAATAGTCAGATGGCTAATAAAGTAGACCATACTATTGATGGTAAATGTTCTGGATGTGGAGCTTGTTGTTCTGCAATTCTTTGTGTAAGTGATGCAGAAGTAAAGAAGATTAAAAAGTATCTTGGTCAGCATCCAGAAGTAAAAATGATTAATCGTAATACTGCTTTAGATAAAGATTTTAAAGATATTTGTCCTTTTTTGAACAAGGAAAACAAGTGCCAAATTTATGAAGTACGACCTGAGATTTGTTCTCGTTTTATTTGTTCTGCTTTTAAGGATACTTCTATTCCTCCTCTTAATCATAGAAATAAGAGAATCATTAATATGATTACTACATTTATGGGAGAAAAGACTTGTCCAAATGCTCCTGACCTCGTAGGGTTGAACAAGTTTTATGAAAGTAAAAAGAAAGAGGTTTATGGGAAATGACAATTAAATATTGTTGTGAAAAGTGTGGAAAAGAGTTTTAGTCTTTAGGCGAATGTTATTTACATGAGAGAAAATGTATTGACGGGATAGATGGAAAGAAAGCCGTTTTAATGCTTGAAGAATTAAGTTATCCTTATGGGCAAGCTGTTTGTAAACATTGTGATAATCATTATATGGTTTATGGATGTGAGCTTTCTTGTAAGTATGAAAGGTCTTGTAAAAAAAGAGATAATTATCCTTTCTGGAAAGAAGAGGAAAAGAAATGAATCTTCCAAAGAAGCAACCTTTAGAATCTACTAAATGGTTAAAATACAGATTTAATAGAAAAGAAGATAATATTGAAGATGCTCAGGCTAATTTGTTAAACTGGACAATTCTTAGTTACAATTCCTGCCACGAAGATTATGATTTAGTTGGTGTAATTACTAAAGTTACAGAAGATTATGTAGAATTTTTAGGAGACCCTTCTGTTGTTAATACAAAGTGGTTTCAAGAGTCTACTATAGGACACAGCTTGGAGGGTTTAAGTTAATGAATTATTATATTTCTGATTTGCACTTTGGGCATAAAAACATTATTAATTTTGACCATCGCCCATATGATACAACAGAAGAAATGGAGCTTGACTTAATTTCTCGTTGGAATAAACAAGTTTCAAATGCAGACCATGTATATGTACTTGGAGATTTTCTGTGGAAAGCAGGGTCAGATGAATGGATTCGTATTTTAAATAAGTTAAACGGTAATGTTCATTTAATTCAAGGCAATCATGACTGTAAACAATATTCTACAGGAGTTAGGAAAAAATTAGCTGAAATTTGTCATTATAAAGAAGTAACTGAGACAGTTGATGGTAAACTTTATAGAGTAATTCTTTCTCATTTTGCAATTCTTTCTTATTATGGGTCTTGTTATGATAATTGTTTTCATTTACATGGACATACTCATACAACCAAAGAACAAGACTTAGTAGAAGATTTTGCTAAAATGGCAAAAGAAAAATTAGAAAATTCCAATGGGAATGAATATTTAAATAGAGCACAGATGATTAATGTTGGATGTATGATGCCTTATATGAATTATACTCCACAAACTTTTGAATATCTTTTGATGAAATATAAGAAGGGAGAAACAAAGGCGTAATGAAAGTAACCCTTTTGAATCCTACTGTATTAGAGGATTTATATAAAAATCACGGTGAATTTGCTTGTGAATGTTATAATACAGATAAGAAATATGCTGAACGAGTGGGTAAGAAATGTGAAGATTCAGGTCACATGAGTGGTTCTCGTTGTGAATATATTAAGTTTGAAATTGAAGCAGATAGAGGCACTTTAGAACAGATGATGCGCTCTGAAATTGGAGTGCGTTATGATAATCAGGACAAGTATGCTTATATGGATTTGATTGAAGCAATTCCTCGTGTAAGTCCTGATGAGATTGTTAAGAATCTGGCTTCATTTAGATATATTGACAAAAATAATTTTACTTATATTATACCAAGTAATATTGAAAAAAATGAGAAAGCCAAGGCTTTGTATCAAAACCTTATGAGTAATATTGATACAACTCGTAGGCTTATTCGTGATATCCTTACTGAGAATGGTATTAAAATTAATGCCGCAGTAGAAGATGCTAATTTTGTTTTGCCAAGAGCAACTAATACCACTTTAGCGATAGGTTTTACTCCTGAAGCTTTAATTACATTTATGCATAAGCGTTTATGTACCCGTGCTCAAGAACCTATTCGCAAGATTGCTGTTGAAATGAAAAGACAAATTGCAGGAATTAATCCAGTGTTTGCTAAAGAACTTGTCCCTCATTGTCAATATCTTCTTTGGTGTCCAGAGGGCGATAAGTGTTGTGGTAGATATCCTACTCGTGAAGAATTGAGAGATAAATTATGGAAGCAAGAATTGTAATAATTAATGGTTCTGGAGGTAGTGGAAAATCTACTTTCGTAAGGTTGTGTAAAGAAATTTTAGAAAGTCAAACAAATTGGAATGTGCTGGAATTATCTACCGTAGATTGGGTAAAAGCAGTAGCTCAGTTCGCTGGATGGGATGGTAGTAAAGAAGAAAAAGATAGGAAATTTCTTCACGAGTTAAAGATGGCATTAGAAGAATGGGATAATTCTCCCAATCAAAAAGTATTTGACCAAATTAATGTTGTTCTCAATAATGAGATATTAAACAAAAGAAATTGGCTTTTCTTTGTTAATATTAGAGAACCTAAATGTATTGGAGCTTTTATTAAACAAAATGAAACAGCAACAGGTTTATCTTGTAAAACCATGTTGGTTGAAAATGCAAATGTAGCCCCTATTATTTCCAATCCTGCCGATGGAGAGGTCCATTATTATCATTATGACACAATAATTAGCAATAGCTCTGATTTAGAAAATCTTAAAAAATGGGCTCATGATTATTTAGAATACGTTCAAAAAATAATTTAAAAAGTATTGACAATATGGTTCTACTTATGATATACTTACTCATAGGTAGAATCATATTTTTAATATGGAGTATATTATGAAGAGAAAATTAAGTTTCATTGCTTTACAAAACATGGATGGTCATACAGTATGGGTTCATGATTTAACAAATGATTGTTATGACCAAGAATGTATTGTGAAAGTTAATGTTGTTAGGACTATTAATCCTTTTAAGAATCAAAAAAAGAAAATTGTTGAATTTGTAGAATCTATTGAATTAACTAATGAAGAGTTTAGATTCGTGTATGGGCTAAATGGAAAATGTTTAGACGGAGAATTTGAGGTGTATGTAAAATGATTTGTCAAGTTAATGCTTACCATTATGAAAAGGGTAATAAGGTTGTTGTTTCTCTTGGGCGTGTAGAAGAAAAGGGAACTGATATTATTCTTAACGCTCAATATCCAGAATGTTTTAAGATTATTAAAAAATATATTGACAACAAAGGGTTTAAGGGTTATTATTATAATTGTCATGTTACTCCAGAAGGAGTTTATAATGTAGATTATGGTAGTTACTCAGATTTTTGTGAGTTTTATAAGGTGAATGATGATGACTAAAAAGAATTATAGCTGGCTTAATTTAAGCTATTTAAATAAATCTTATAAAGGATTATCTTTTTTACATCCAAAAAATTTAAAAGACCTTTATCTTGTACACAAGCAGAGAAAAGATAGAGCTTTTAAGGGTTGGTGTAATAGGGACATTTGGAATTTTGATGGTTGGTTTCAACAGGTAATCCCTGAAATGTTAGAAGAATTAGCTAAAACTCACGTTGGTTATCCAATGATTGATTTTGACAAAACTCGTCAAACTGGCAAACGAGAATATCGTGATTGGAAAGAGCTTACAAGAGAAAAGTTTAATTCTGACGAAGAATATAAAGCCGCAGAAGAGGCTCAGTGTAAGGCGTGGGAAGATTATTTGAAAGAAATCGCAACTCATATTCGTAATTCTACTGAATATACTTGTCCTAAGAAAAACTCTGTCCTTGAAAAGTATGATGGGTGGGCAAATAAGATTCCCGAAGAAGAAAAAGAACAGTACTATCAAGAAAGCACTGAAATTGACAAGTATATGCAATCTGAGATTGAAAAAGCTTTAGATATGATGAAGCCAATTTTCTTTGATTTGTGGGATTAATATGAGTAAAAAAAGAGTTAAAATTTTAACCTATGATTCATTAATTTTTGAGTCTCGTTTAAATATGTGGCTTAGTAGTTCTAAAAAGAATATTACAGATATTCAATTTACTACAAGATATGATGAAGTGTTGGGCAGGGAAAGATATACTGCTTTTATTAAATATGAGGTAGATAAATGATTTATTTAGACCATGCGGCAACAACTTTTGTACTGCCTGAAATCATTGATATTATTAAAGATGATTTAGCTGAATATTGGGGTAATGCAAGCACGACCTATGGTTTAGGATGCAAGAGTAAAAATTTGATTGAAGAAAGTCGTGCAAAAATTGCTCATGTTATAGGCGCTTTTCCAGAAGAAATTTATTTTACTTCTGGTAGTAGTGAAGGTAATGCGTGGGCTTTAGCTCAAAAAAATAAATGCTTATGTAGCCCTTACGAGCACCATAATATTACAGAAAATCCAAAATCGGTAATTATTGATAAGAATTATCTTATTAATGCTGTTAAAGTTACAGAGAAAAGTGAAGAGTTGGGTTTTCTGTGGGGGGATTATAGTGGATTTCTTTTGTCTTGGATGTATGTAAATAATGAGACAGGAGAAATTTTTAATCCTCGTGAATATATGGATTTAGCTCATAGACTTAATATGTATTATCATTGTGATATGACACAGGCTTTAGGTAATGTTCCTATTGATATTAGACACATGGCTGACATTGCTGTTTTTAGTGGGCATAAGGTGCATTCTCCTAAAGGTATTGGCTTTATTTATTTTTCAAAAGACACTTTTCCTGTTGAGAAGATTAAGCCTTTAATTTATGGTGGGGACCAAGAAAGTAATCGTAGAGCTGGTACTGAAAATATTCCTTATATTCATGCTTTAGCTTTAGCTGTTGATAAAGCTATTGCACATCAAAAGGAAAAAGATTTAGCTTGTAAGAAAATGAAGAGAACTTTTCTTGAAGAGCTTAGTAAATTATTTGAACCAAATGATTATATGATTGTTTCTCCTGCGAATAGTATTAATTCTACAGTGTGTGTTTGCTTTCATAATGTAGAGGGAGAAATTCTTCAATCTATGTTAGATGAAAAGGAAATTTATGTAGGGACAGGAAGTGCGTGTAATACAGGAGATATGAAAGCATCTGCTGTGTTAGAAGCTATGAAGATTCCAGAAGATTATATTCGTGGAGAAATTAGAATTTCTATGAATGAAACTCAGAATACAGTTGAAGATGTAATTGAGACTGCAAGAGTATTGCATGAATGTTATAAAATGGTTAGGAGTTGATTATAATGAACTTTAAGCCAAGTACATATCAACAAGATATTTTAGATTTTTTTCTTAATAATCCTCAAAGTAATATGCTTGTAAATGCTTTGGCTGGAAGTGGTAAGTCAACAACTGCTTGTATGCTTTCTGAGCACTCAAAAACTTCTGATTTGTATATTGCATTTAATGCAAGTGTGGTTGAGGAGTTTAAGAAAAAAATTAAGAATCCCAAGACTAAGGTTATGACGATGCATTCTTTAGCATATTCTATTATGCTTTATAATGTAGAACAAGAGTCCAAAAATTCAGGAGAAAAGCCAAAAGGCTTTGGTTCTCAGCGTTCTAAAAGAACTGTAAACTTGGATAATTTTAAGCCACATAAAATTCTTGATGAAGAAATCACAAAACATTATGGCAGATATATTGAATTTGCCAAGCGAGTTTTCTTGAAAGATAATTATGTAAACCTTTATAATTTGTGCAGACTAACTCTTACAGATATGTCTTCAAATAAAGATGTATCTCGTTTAATTGATGACCATGTATTATTTTTGTATTATGGTGACGAAGGTTATTCTGCGCCTGATATTAGTGAAATTACTTCTACATTGAAGATTCTTGATACTAAAAGTAGACAACAATTTGAAACTCAAGGTGTAATTGATTTTACTGATATGTTGTGGATTACTTTTAATAAACTTAAATATGATAATTGGGAAGTTCCTTATTGGGCTTTGTATACAAATATTTATTGTGATGAGGTTCAAGATTTTTCTAATATTCAATTAAATTTTCTAAAGTTTATTAAAAGAACTAAGGGTAGATATGTTTTTATTGGAGATTTTCATCAGGCCATTTATAATTTTGCTGGTGCTAATGCTCAAGCTTTTAATCAAATTCCTAAGATGTTTGCTCCTGTAGAAACTTTTGATTTACCTATTTGTTATCGTTGTGCTAAGTCTCATCTTAGTAGAGTAAATAGAGAATATGGGATTCCTATTCTTCCTTGTGATGATGCTCCAATGGGGTTTGTTAAAACTATTGACAAAAACAAAATTTCAGAGTATGCTAAAGTAGGAGATATGGTAATTTCCAGAAAAAATAAATGGATAGCTGAGGTAGTGCTTGATTTAGCTCGAAATGGGACACCTATTTTTATTGAGGATAAAGATATGGTAGCGGCAATTAAAAGACAGATTTTATCATCCAAATGCACCTCGGTTGACACACTCGAAAAATTCCTTCAAAAAGTAATAAGTAATTATAATAAAAAACTCTTTGAAATCGTTTCAAAAAATGTCCGTGAGGGGGGACATGAGGAAGAGCGTTTGGAAGCCGTGGCGGAGACAAATTCTAAGATAGATAATACGAGCTTTTTGTTGGAGATTTTGGAAGGGTATCTTGAAAATCATGCCTCTTCTGATAGTATTTCTAAATTCTCTAATTTTATTGATAAACTATTAAATACTACCCCTTCTCCTAATTGTGTTAGACTTTGTAGTATCCATAAAGCTAAAGGTCTTGAAGCTACGAATGTTTTTGTTTTGAATGAAGCTAAAATTAATTACGATTTTAGGAATAGTAAAGAACAAAATATTCAGGAAAAGAATTTAAGTTATATTGCAACTACTCGTGCAAAAGAGGGTTTGTATCTTGTTAAAGAACCTTCTAAGACAACAACTACTAGAAAGATTGACTATCTTCTTTCAGATAACTATCTTCTTCCAGATAACGATGTCTTAAAGAAAAGGGAACAGGATTTTAAGAAAGCTATTGTACGAGAAACTATGAGTTGTTTTTAAGAAAGGATAATTTGATGGCTAAGATTGAATGTAAAGGTTGTACTCCTAATTGTCCTTATTTTCCATATATGGATGGAACAGTTGATTGGGAATATAATGAGGAAGGATTGAAAGTCAGAAAGAAGAAAAAAATTTTTGTTTGTTCTTATGACGGTCATCAAATTACAAATTGGACTGATGCGTGTCCAAAAGAATTAGATAGAATACTTAGTGAAAAAATTAATTAATTATAAAAGGAGTATTTAAAATGGCTAATATTTTTAGTCGCAATTACAAGTTCGATGAGCCAAAAGTAACTTCTACTCAGGACAAGGGTTATTTTACTACCGAAGTTGCTTCTACTGATGAAGATGGTAAGATTGTTTCTTCTTCTGGTTATGTTTCTGTTTGGAAGCCCAAGGTAATGCATTGTCCTGACTGTGGTTGTCCTCTTATCCTTAATAACGGTGAGCTTGAATTTGCCGATGAAGATGATGACCTCTATGAAACTTGTGTTGAGTATGAGGAAGTAAATAAAGATATGTTTGACCTTCCTCCTTATTACAATATTTGTTATGGCATTCCTGCGGACCTTTCTTTGGGTAGTGATACTGCTCGTAGACTTGATAATTATTATCATATTGTTGATAAGATTCCTGATAAGTTTGATGAGCGTTGTGCTGGTGAAACCATTTGGCTTCGGAATTTGTTTTTGCTTATGATTGCTAACAAGAAGTATGAACCAATTACTATGACCAATCTTGAACATTGTATTGAAGACCTCGCTCAGTATTGCATTAATGAAGAGATTTCTTATCTTGCTATGCCTTTTATTGGGTGTGGTAAGGGGAAACTTGATTGGACAGATGTTCGTGCTATGATTATTAAAGTTTTTACTGAAGCTATCAACGAGGCTAAAAAGTTTGATTCTGAATATAATGGTTACAAGATTCATCTTACATTTTGCTACCAGTAAATTTGACCGATTGGATTAGTAAAAAATAACTGAATAAACCCTTGACAAATGTAAATCTCTATGGTAATCTAATCATAGAGATTTACTTATTAAGAAAGGAAGTGGAAAATGCCCTATAAAAAAAGAAAAGATAATTTGTGGTGTGTTTATAAGCATACAAGCCCTTCTGATGGAGTATATATAGGAATAACAAGTGATTATCCTTTAGCAAGATGGAGAAATGGTCGAGGATATGATTGTTGTGAAGTTATGAATAAAGCTATAAAAAAATATGGCTGGGAAAATTTTACTCATGAAATATTATTTGATAATTTAACAAAAGAAGAAGCTTGTTAGAAAGAAATAGAATTAATAGCCTTTTACAAAAATTAGGGACATTGTTATAATTTAGCTGAGCGGGGAACTAATGGATTAGCTTCAGAAGAAACTAAAAAGAAAATGTCTTCAAATAGACAGCGGAAAAACGCTCATGGTTGGCGGCATATTGTTTCTTCAGAAACTAAACAAACGGTAGCTAAAAAAATAAAAGGTATTAAAAGAAATTCAAAGACTAAAGAAAAATTAAGTAGCACGCATAGTAAAAAAGTTTATTAGTATAATTTAAACGGAGAATTAATTCAGGAATGGGACAGTGTATATCAAGCATCTAATATATTAGGATTAGCTCGAAGCCCAATTACACGTTGTAGATTATATTAGCAAAAAATTTATTAGAACTGTTTATGGCTGCTTGATTATATTGATGCTATATTAATATAGAAATATTTAAACAATGAAATCATTATTCCTCCGATTAAAAATAAGTCTTTATTACAAAAGAAAGTAAGTTGTTTTTAGGATGAGAAAAAAATTAAAACTTTTGATTCTATAAAAGAAGCTTCAAAATGGTCAAAAATTACTGAACAGCAAATTCGGTATGCTTGTAAAAACAATAAAATTGCAGGAGAATATTATTGGAAATATGAAGAAGATTATTTTGGTGACAATTATTTTCTTTATTGGGCCAATAATCAGGATAAAATAAAATAGGAGTAATATGGAATATTGTAAATATCTTATTTTAGTAGACCCTAATAATAATGGGGTTGATTCAAATAAATTCTACAAAATGGCTGGAAATGGTGATGATACGTTTACTGTAGAATATGGTCGTGTTGGTGCCACTCCTCAGACTAAAACTTATCCTATGTCTAAATGGAATTCTACTCTTGCCTCTAAGTTGAAGAAGGGATATGTTGACCGTTCTGATTTGATGCAGGAAGTTATTGCTGATTCCAAAATTGAGGATAAGTCTAATGGAGTAGATGAATTTAGTTTGGTTCAAAACCTATCTGTCCGAGAGATTGTTAAACGTCTTTGGGATTATGCTAATAAGACTATTCAATCTGCTTATTCTGTTCGTGCTGAAGCTGTTACTCAGGCTATGATTGATGCTGCTCAGGAAAAGATTGACTATATTGCAGCGAACTACAAAAACTGGTCTGTTGAGGAATTTAACAAGAATTTGAATGAGTTGTTCATTATTGTCCCTCGTAAGATGAAGCGTGTTTCTGAGTGTCTTGTTTCTGATTCTTCCGAATACGACAAAAAGCTTTCTGAGGAACAAAGCTTGCTTGATACTATGGCTGGTCAGGTTTATAAGCCAAAGGCGAGAATTGTTGATGTTGGTTCTGAAATTAAGGCTTCTGAAAGTATTTTACAGAAGATGGGCATTACCATGGAAGAAGCTACTCAGGACGATATTGCTAAAATTAAAAAGGCAATGGGTGATTCTGCTGGAAAGTTTTACAAAGCTTGGCGCGTTACTAATCTTGAGACAGAAAAGAATTATCAAAAGTTTACAACTGAAAATAATATCGGTAACGTAAAACTTCTTTGTCATGGTAGTCGTAATCAGAACTGGTTTAATATTCTAAAAATGGGTTTAAAGATTCGCCCTGCTGGTGCAATTGCAACAGGTTCGATGTTTGGACTTGGAATCTATTGGTCCAACCCTGAAAAATACAAAGGAGGAGTAGCTAAGTCTATTGGTTACACTTCTTTGGGCGGATATTGGACTCGTGATTATCAGAATTGCGGCTTCCTTGCTTTTTTTGATGTAGCTATCGGAGATAGTGTTGATGCCTATTCTTTTGATTCCAAGTATTATTCTTACAATCTTGATAGATTAAAGAAAGATAATCCTAAAGCTTGGAGTTTGTGGGCTCATGGCAATACTTCTATGCTTCGCAACGATGAAATTATCGTTTACGATGATAGACAGATGACTATTAGATATTTAGTGGAGATTAGATAAAATGATTGGTGAAATGCAGACTGTTTCTAGTGTAACTTTTGGTATTCCTTCTGATTTTCCTTCTCTTGTAGACTCTGTTGTGGGTTCTCTTAAAAAGGGATATAGAGATTATTGTTTTACAAATAAGCAACTAAAAGAAATTATTGAAAAATGCCACGAGGCAAATGTAAGTTTTGCTTATCGTAAGCAGTTAGATGAAGATTACAAGATTGAATATATTGAACTTATTCCTTGTACTTTTTATTTCGCAGAAACAGTCGAGGAAAATAAAGTCGAAAACATTCAGGTAGCAATGGAAAATCTTCCTGTGGCATTAATTTTCTGTCCTAAAAATAATAAGACTGATATTACTATTGATGCTGATTATCAGGAAAAGAATGAAAAAAGGGCAAAGAGTTATAAGAAGCTTGCATATTTCGATGATGATGGTTGTCCAGTATATATTGAAGACCTTACGAGAATGAGAAAGGAAAAAGAAAATGGAGTATAAAACATTAGGCGATAGAATGAAAGGAGCTTACGAGAATAAATATCGCAATTATCTTCCTGAGAATCTTCCTGTTATTGTTAGGCTTGATGGGCAGCACTTTCATTCCTTCTGTCGTGGTATGAAGAAACCTTTTGACCCAATTTTTGTTAAAACTATGCAACAAACTATGCTTAAGCTCTGTGAAATTATTCCTAATGTTAAGTTTGGTTATGTTGAATCTGATGAAATTTCTCTTGTCATGATTCAAAGTGAAAGAAATTCTCAGCCTTGGTTTGATAATAATATTCAAAAGATTGTTAGTACATCTGCTGCGCTTTGCACTCTTTGGTTTAATGATTATTTTGCTGAGAATACTATTATTGATACAACTTTGGATATCTTTAATATGGACCAAGATTCTTATGATTGGCGAATGGTTCGTAAGGGAAAAGAAATGCCTACTTTTGATAGTAGAGTATTTGTTGTCCCTGCCTTTGAAGTGCATAATTATTTTGTTTGGAGACAGCAGGATTGTATTCGAAATTCTATTCAGGCAGTTGCTCAATCTTTGTATCCTCAAAAAGAACTTCATGGTATTAACACTACCAAATTGCAGGATAAGATGTTTACTGAAAAGGGTGTAAACTGGAACGATTATACGACAGTAGAGAAACGTGGTATTTGTGCTTATCGTATTCCTACTACTGTTATTGGCAAAGATGGTCAGGAGGCTATTCGTTATAAATGGGTTCTTGATTATGAAATGCTGATTTTAACAAGTGAAGAGGGTAAGGACTTTATTAGTCAAAAGGTATTTACCAATGAGTTTATTCAAAAATCCTGAACGTGCTAAATAGCTTGTAGATTTTAGCGGACTAAATGTTGAGGGAACTAGTATATATCCTTCTGATTTAGACTTTATCTTAGAACTTTGGGATGTCGGATATATGTTCGGAGAGTTTAAATATAAAGGAAAAGAAGTCGAAAGAGGGCAAGATTTATATTTAACTCGTATTGTAAGAGCTACAGAAAAAGCAGATAAATTTACTATTAGCTTTGTTGCAGACCATTATATATCTGACACTCACGAAATGATTCCTGCCGATAAATGTATTGTAAGAAAATATATGTTTACTGGTATATATACATGGTTGTATCCAAAAGAGAAAACTACAGTCAAAGAGTTGCAGGATTGGTTTGTCCAAAAATGTAGATTTAAAAAACAATATAAAAACTAATATTAATCTATTGACAAAAATTAAAATTGTGCTATATTATTTTTATAAAAAGAAAGGAGATAAATCCAATGCAGTTTCAAGTTATGAGTCGTAGAGATTGTGTTAAGTATAGTTATGGTTCTCATGAAGAATCTTCTATTGTAATTAGCATTAACGATTCTGCCGATATTGGAGTGCGTCAACTTCCTAACAAGTTTAATAATATTAAAGCGCAATTGTCTCTCTTTTTTGATGATATTCAGCCATATAGAGGTATGAAATACTGGAAGAAAGATGAAGGTGTAATTATAGAAAATTATACAAACGCAGATGGGTTTGTATATGAGTCTCGCATGTATCAGCTTATGACTGAAAAAGATGCTAAGAAAATTATTGGTTTTGTCAATAAATGGTATAATAAAGTAGACAAAATTATTGTACATTGCAATGCTGGAATTAGTCGTTCTTCTGGAGTTTGTGCTGGTATTATGAAATGTTTTACTGGGGATGATAGCCAGATTTATGATAATCCGTATTATCATCCAAATACCTTGTGTTACAATTTAATTTTAAATGAATATTATAAGGAAGGAGGAAAAAGCAATGGAGACGCTTAATGCGGGTCGAGGAGTATACGGTATTTGTTCAGGATGTGAAAACGAATTGATTTGCAAATATACAGAGGATGTGGTCAAAGCAGAAAAATCTTTTAATGAACTCAAGAAAAGTATTAAAGATTATCCTGAGTGTCTTTCTGTAAAGCTTTCTTGTAAATATAAGAAGTATGTTGCTACCAAGGCTGACATGTGGGGGTCAGATTGGGCTGGTTCTACTTATACTCGTACAAGTGCGAATTCTAATTTAGATATTACTCCTACATTGAAAAAGTCAGATTTTTTTTATTAAACCATTGACAAATTAATGTTTGTGTGGTAATATAAATATACAGTTGGTTAATCGGTAGCTGTGAGAAAAGTAAGATAACTCATAGAGAAATGTGGTTCAACGGCCTTGCTTACTCAGGGTGCGTAATATGTTGCCAAAAGACACCTTCCCAACTATAAAATTAAAAGGTAGCGAGTGTATCATTTTAACGGTTTTGGGTACACATCTAAATAAAACTTTGAGAAAAAATAAAAAGAAAGTTTTATTAAAGCCTTGACAATTTGATGATTGTATGTTATGATTATCATGTCGAAAGGGAAAAGACAAACAATAAAAAATATGCGGGTATGGTGGAATTGGTAGACACACTTGATTTAAGTTCAAATGTCTTGCAGACGTGAGGGTTCGAGTCCCTCTACCCGTACCATTCGCTTTTGCGGAACAAACTTGAGGCGAGGGAAGTTAGAAAACAGTAGTACCTGTACTATGAATTGATTTATAACTCGCCCACATATTACGGGGATTAGCGCAGTTGATAGCGCGCGTGGTTTGGGACCATGAGGCCGTGGGTTTGAGTCCCACATCTCCGACCATATTTTTTAAATTTGTTACAAAAAGTGAGGAATTAATTATGCAGAAGAGTTGGAATAAGTTTGTTGCTGGTCTTCTTGTTGTTGTGATTTTTGTTGCAGTTTTGGCATTGTCTGGTTGTAACAATAGCAAGAATAGTATCGGGGTTGATGTAGATAGCGTTCCTGTTGGTTTTACTGATACTGGTTATATGGTAAAGAATGAACAAAATCGTGTTTATCATATTGTTTCTGATATGAATGGCTGGCTTTATTATTGTTCTGATGTTGAAGGCAATCTTACTCCTATTCTAAATGCCTTGGGTACTCCTACTAAGGATACTACTCCTTTTGAGGAAATTAATAATGGTTGAAAATTATTCTCCCGATGAAAAGTTCCTTACTCAAGAATTTACTCTAAAAAGAGATGAGTTGGGAAGCTGGCTTACAGATGCAATGTGGGAAGGTCTTAAAGATTGTTTTAGGACTCCCATTTGCGAAGAAATGACTTGTGAGAAAGATATTGGCTATGAAAGAGTCGTTGGGTTTGTAAGAACTCTTTATGTTGACCCTGAAAATAATTTTGTAACATTTGAGGGGCTTTTTTGGCCCACGTATTCTTCTAAAACTAAAGAAGAGTGGAATAATATTAATCTTTCTGGTGTTTCTTTTTATGTTGTAGGAGAAAAGAATCCTACAAAGATTCCTGTGTCTTGTTTTACAGTGTGAGGTAAATTATGTCTAAGAAGAGTTTTAAATATCGTAATTAGGTTGTTTGTCCACGTTGCCACAAAAAATATTTGGCGAATTCTAATTATGAATGTCCTTATTGCCATACGAAATTCTATGATTTGAGTTTTGTTGATACAAATACAGAAAATGGTTTGCCTGTTTATGTAAGATATAAGTGTAATGGGTATACTGGTTTTGCAGAAAATCCTAAAGAAGAGTATGATGTATTTATTACAGTAGCAACATTAGGGATTAATGTCGAAAACAATTTTAGTCATAATTATGATTATGTTTATAATTTTCGAAATGAATTTTATGCAAGACATTTACAAACCTCTTCTTTTAATGTAAAAGCTGAAATGGAAGCATTAGCTACTTTGGGAGAAAACGGTGAGCCTGTTCTCTTTGTAGCTGAAGCTGTTCCTAAGAAGAAAAAATAAGGTATGCGTCTATAGTCTAACTGGATAAAACAAATCTCTCCTAAAGATTAGTTCTGAGTTCGAGTCTCGGTAGGCGTGCCAGAAAGGAAAAGATATGCCTAAGTGGTTGATTATTGTAATTGTTTTAATTCTTAATCATATTTTATGGATTTTCTTCGCTCGTGTAATGAAGTGTATCGCAGAAGAAGATGAAGATTATTGGGATTGTGCTTACCCAACAGAATCTTTGGGCGCATTTTTCTTTCCCTTATTTGTATTTATTTTTTCTGCTGCTAAGTTTGTCAGTAGAAAAGCTATTTATTCTGGAAAATTTGACGATAATGAAAAGTAAAGGAAATAAAAAAATTCTTTTATTAAATACTTGACAGATTTAAATATCTGTGTTACCCTATAAGAGAAGTGAGGAACATAAGTTGGAACTTTCTAAGAATCCTTCAATTAGATTCCTAACAGTTGTAAATGGTAAGGCTTGGTGTGATAATGATTCCGAAACTAAAAAGTTTAAGTTGACTAATACACCTCCTGAGCCTTTAAGAAAAGCTGTAGATGTTATTGCAGAAGATTTGGGAATTGATTTTCCTATGAGTTCTGCTAATTATGTTGCTAAAGTATACAAAGATTTTCTTGTAAAACATTTTGATTCATACCATCAGTATTATAAGAAGTTACAGGAAAATTTGCAAGAAACAGATAAAGAATAAAGGAGAAGGTTATGTCAGTGTCTATTATTCAGGGCGATGTCCTTAAGACTTCGGCAAAGTATATTTGTCATCAGGTTAATACCTTTGGCGTAATGGGCGCTGGTGTTGCTCTTCAAATTAAGAAGAATTATCCTCATGTTTATTTGGAGTATAATAAGTTTTGTAGTTATCATACTCCTGAAGAGCTCTATGGGAAAGTTCTTCGAATTGAAGAAAACAAAGATAGAGTTTTTCTTAATATGTTTTCTCAGGTTGGTATTGGTGGACCAAATGTAAACACCAACTATGAATATTTTCATGAATGTCTTCTTAAGATTCGTGAAATGATTCCCATTGGAGAAGAGATTGCCATGCCTTATATGATTGGGTGTGGTCTTGCTGGTGGAGATTGGTCTATTATTAGTGCTGATATTTCTGACACTTTAGGTTTGAGTCATATTGTACGCTTGTATGATTTTAATGGCGTGACTTCTGTGAAAAGGAAGAAATAATTATGAAAGTTTGGCTTAAATATATAGGCTGGTATGAAGATTGCTCTCTTGATGCTGTAATGACAGAAGAGGCTATGCTTAATGATAAGCAGAGTTATTATCTTGAAGCGACTGTTAAACTTTCTGAGGATATTAAATATCTTACAGATAAAGTGGAAATTGCTAAAAAAGAAAGACTTCCTTATATTGAACAGCATAAAGAATATTGTCAGAGAAAACATGACTTAATGGAATCTTTAAATTTATTGGCAACTCTTTCTGAAAATTCATTGGCAACTCTTTCTGATGGCCGACAAAAGCATTTTTATATTTTACTTAAAGATGTAAAAGCAAAATTGCGCAAATATACAAAAGAGATTGAAAGAAAAAGTTTTTATATTAAAAACTTAGAACAAAAAATTGAAAAACTTAAAAGCCAAACTGAGGAAGAAATTCTTAATTCTTATTTAGTAGAGAATCATATTATTTACGAGAGTTGGGAAGTTCTTGAACGCTAAATATTAATTAGTTAGATACTCCATTGGTTAAGTCTACGTTTGTCTGGTTAAGCTCATTACTTTACTGGTATTTTAGTAGGAAACCTATCAGGCTAGCATGAGGTCTCTACGGAGCGTGGGGTTTGATACCATTCATGCGTGAGTGGTATCATATATGCAGGATTAGTGTTAGCGGTTAGCACGACGGTCTTCCCCTTTAATAGTTTAATGTAAAACCAATATGAAAATATTGATGTAAGTTCAAATCTTATTTAAAGGACCAAAACCGTAAGGGCGAGTTCGAATCTCGTATCTTGCTCCATCAAATTTTATTTAATAAACACTTGACAAAGAGTTTGTTAGATGTTATAATTTAAAATGTAAAAAGGAAGTACGAAAAATGACTGATATTACCCCTATCGTAGTTGCTGTAATTGGTTTGTGCTCTTTGATTTTTACAGTTGTCCTTATCCCTTATCTCAAGAAGAAGGGTAAGTTGGACGATGTTAATCATGCTCTTACTCAAGCAGAACTTATTCACAAGTATGCTTTGATTGCAGTCAAAGCTGTTGAACAGATGTTCCCTCGGGAAGTCGAAAAGCGTTTGCAGGAAGCAACAAAGTATTTCAATCAGCAGATGGAAGCTCTTGGTATTACTCTTAATGCAGATGAAGTTCGAAAGGCTCTTGAAGCCGCTGTATATGAAGTGAATCGTGAGCTTCACGATGAAAAGTTGAAGGAAAGCCAGATTCAGACTGACAATCCCGTTCCTTCGAATGACAAGATTGATAACACTGGTAAGGTTATCCCCGATGAAAATGTCGTAACTGAGGAAGCAGTAGGCTAAGATAATTTTCCTTTCTTATCTTAATAAATGTGTTGTTAGGACGTAATTACTCAACGTCTATAAACAAGTTAAGTAACGTGAGGTTTGTTGGTAAATACGAAAGTCCTCTTCGGAATAAAAAACCAATATTATATGGGAGTATAGTTCAACTGGTTAGAATGCCGCCTTTACACGGCGGAGGCTTATAGGTTCGAGTCCTGTTACTCTCACCATCAGACTTAAATTTAAACAAAAGTTGACACTCACAGCAAATTTATTTTATGTTTTTGGAATAACGTCGTGTAAGGTTCGACTCCTTATTAACAAATCCCTTGAGCAAGGAATAGTTAACCGTGGATGGCTAGAAAAAAGTGTCAAGATTGCTCATTATGCAGATATGGAGTAATTGGCTATCTCACGGCTCTGCTACAGCCGCTTACCGCAAGGTAATACAGGTTCGAATCCTGTTATCTGCGCCAAAACTCGTGGATTCCGTATCCATGTAAAAAAGCGGATGAAGGAGTATTTGAGGAAGGTTTACTCAAATTAAAAATAAATCGAACGATTGTATGATTCCCCAGTTGACCTCAAGGATGAAATGTTTAACATACTGCAAGCAATGTTAAATATATAGGCATGGAGGTAGGTTTAAGAACACCTATGGTCAAAAAAAGTTCTTATCACTAAATCCTTGAAAGAAAAAGTATAACAAGGACTTTCTTTTAAAAACACAGCAATGCCCCGCCACCTTGTTTGTATAAGGGGAAACCTGTGAGTTATAGTTAAAAGGTCTATAACATTTATATCCCCATTAGTGTAATGGAGCATTCTCGTTAACTGATGTTGAGTAAACACTAAGGTAGCTCCTTAGCGATAACAGCCACATTGGGAGAGGAAGTTGGTTCGAATCCAATTATGGGGTCCACCGAGGTTCGGGTTAACTGATAAACAATTAGTAAATGAGTTGCTACATTGAAAGTTGTGTAAAGGGATAAATGCGCTATAGTGACCCCGATAAAAGCACCTTGGACCAAAAGACAGAATGGTTAGATATTTCTTGATGTCTTTTCAAAAAACAAGAAATCCGTAAGGTCTGTATGAAACATTCCTTGGAATACAGTTTAGCTGGTTACAATGTATTCGACACTGAACCGCCCTCCAAGTCTGATGGACTGGTAACAATAGAAAGACCGTTGCTTTGCTTAACTGGGTACGTTAAACCCTTATGCAATGAGCAAAACTGATAATGAAAATGACCAAGATAGTTGAGTGTAAGCCCCTTATAAGGAATAGCCTCTCCTCAGCCAAACCGAGGACAGATAAGTGAAAAGCTGGTCTGTCAGTAGTTATCAGTTTTTATTCCTTATATATTTAATAAAATAAAAGGGTGTTTTTATGGATTACATTGATAAGCAGTTTGCTAAACGTGGATATAAATTAGTACGTCAAAATGAATATGGCGCTTATTATGAAAGAAAAGATAATAAGTTTAATTATACAAGTGAGCTTGATATTATAGCCAAAGCAAATGGTAAGCATCTTGTTCAGTGTTATGATGCCCAAGTAGTTTATGGTCATCCTGAAAAGGATTCTAACAACTATCGTGTTATGAATGAAGTTGATGGAATTGATGCTTCTCTTTCTTTTTGGATTTGGTTAAAGTTTCATCAGCTTAAAAGAAAGTATAAATGGGATAAGGTGAAGAAACATGATTGAGACATATATTAAGAAGCCTGTTGCTGTTCAAGCAATTATTTGGACCGGCGATAATGAGGATGAAATTACAAGCTTTGTTGGTGCTCATTGTTGTGTTACGACAGAGCATACTATGAATGGCGTTAAGAAGAATCTTATTATGTATACTCTCGAAGGTTATCACTGTGCCTCTGTTGGCGATTATATTGTCAAAGGTATTAAGGGAGAATTTTATCCTGTTAAGCCTGATATTATGGAATTAACTTACGCTGAGGTTACTGAGTAATGGATACTTCTTTATTTGAAATTATCGGTCATTATTCTATCTGGACTGGTGAAATTAGTAAATTCCGAGTTGATGATATCCTAAGAGATAAAGAATTTAATTATTGGTATAAGATAGATTCTGAAACTATTGAATATCCTTGGGAAGTTCGCATTTTAGATGCTACTCAAGTTTGGACTAATGCTGACTGTTATCAAAATAGCACATCAGGTAAATGGGTTTATAGATGTATTCCTTATGATGGTTTAATCTTTACCCTTGAAGCTAATTCTATGACAGAATTGGTAGACCTTATTAGAGATTTTGTTACTCCTCCTGAAGACATGGAAACTAAACTTGTTGCAAGTCCTAATCATGATTGCTTTGCTAATCAAGTTTCGATGTACTTAAGAAAAAATTCTGACAAAAGTTCTAATAAAGACTTGACAAAGATTTAAAAGTGTGGTAAAATAAATACATCTTAAGAGAAGAGAAAAATAAAAACTTTTTAGAAAGAAAAAAGCAAAAAGAAAATTTTAATAAGTGGTTGACATCTTAAAGATGATATGCTATAATAAATGCATAAATAAAACCTCCTGAATAATAAAGTAGACTCTTACAGCAAATTTTCTAAAGGATAACACAATTGTCTTGAAAACAATCATTAGCGAGTTCGATTCTCGTCAGAGGGCGCTCTGTGGTGAATAATACGCAAAAGAGTCTAGGTTAATAATATGGTGGCGTAGTCAAGTGGTAAAGACACGGGCCTTTCACGTCCGTAGCATCGGTTCAAATCCGTTCGCCATCACCATTATTCAAATCAGAAATCCGTTCTTATGATAGTGTGAGTAAGTTTTATCGGATTTAAATGAGGGGAACTTAAATCTATCGAAGGGTTAAGAAATAATTGTTTGACGAAAAGTTGTTTCTCCTTTCTCTCTATCTGAGATGAATAATTTCCTTTCTGTAAGATGATATTTATAAAGTAGAGACTAACAGCAATTTGAAAGTATGTTAAAAAACCAAGCTCCCATTCTTCGGTTCGAATCCGAACGTCTTCAGTTGAAGTATGTAGCCAAGTGGTTTAAGGCAGGAGCCCATACCAACAATGTCTCTAGTATTTATGCCCGTGTAGCTCAGTTGGTTAGAGCATTTGCCTTTTAAGCAAAGGGTCGAGAGTTCGAATCTCTCCACGAGCACCAATAAACATTAACGCATTGTAGACGCTTACAGCAATTTTAATTGTACTTATCTGTTAAATAAGAATACACAAAAAGCGTCTAGCCCCTTTCTAAAAAAGGGAATAATTAAATGGGTGAGTAGTGAATCGGCAAACACGGGAGTCTGTAAAACTCTTTCCTAACGGAGTAGAAGGGTCGGCACCTTCCTCACCCACCAATTTAAAATTTAAAGGAGAAAATATTATGGGTTTTATGGGAGAAATTTCAGAAAATATTGGTTGGAATGATTGTATTAATTATCTTCTAAAAAATGTTGATAAATTTCAATCAACTTTAGACGGTGGAGCTTATGATTATTTTCCCAATGATGAAATTAAAGAAATTTTAAAGAATTTAATTAGACCGGAAATCTAATAAAATTTTTGTTTTAAAACTCTTGACAAAATGAAAATTTTATGCTATAGTAAAAATATGATAAAGATACAAATTTATTTGTAAGCTAATTGTTCATTTTTTATTGTTCATAAAAGCATTCCTTTCAAGTAGACTCTAACAGCAACTTTACAATCACAAATGCTAAGGACCTGTTTGTTGGAGGTTCGAATCCTTCACTCCCGACCATCGGGAGTTAGCTCAACGGATAGAGCAACAGATTTTGTAAAAATGAGTCTAGTTAATAAATTGACGCTCCTATTTTCTTCAAATAGGCAAATATAAATTCCTTTCAAGTAGACACGTACAGCAAAATTACTTGATGCTTTAATATGGAAAATTAACGATAAGGTTCGACTCCTTAATCTTCTTTAGAAGATGCGTGGTTGCTGGAAATCAAAAAAACGTGTTTAGGTTAAATATGGCTGAGTGGCGAAATTGGCATACGCAGTTGCTTCAAGTACAACCCTCGAAAGAGATGTGGGTTCAAGTCCCACCTCAGCTACCATAGTTGCATCTCAATTGGCAGATAGCGAATGTAACTTATATTAAACTGCCCGATTCAGCAAGGATGGCTAAAGCCTTGTCGGTGTTCCATATATTTGAACTCATCTTTAATCTGTTAAGTTAAAGTCCTTCGGTGTTCTACATGTTTGAACTCATCTTTAGTCCGTTAAGCTAAAGCCCCAACGCCCGTCCGAAGTCTTGGAGTAGAGAGCAAGTGAATGGTTCTCGAACGCAAAGTAAGCTGTCACAAGCTGAAAAAGGCTATAAGCCGTACATGGGTAGAACACAGATATATGGTGAGAGATGTTAGGGTGCGAATGTAACATCAAAAGCCTACAGCGAAAAGCTATACGGAGAAGTCTGTGCCGTGTTTACGGGAATAAGTAGTTGCGTACTTATTCAAACAAAAACTCTGATTACTGCAACTAAATCGGGGTAAGTATTGAGGTTATGGGTCATGTAACCTTAAAACACAATAAGCCGAGCACACTGCTTATTGCTCCTAACAGGTGGTGCTGAGGATGAACAACAAAAGCCAAGTTATAGAGTTCTTGTAAAAAACTCTGTTGTTATTTAAAAGAATAGCTCAATTATGGGCCTGTAACTCAGTTGGGAGAGTGTCTGCTTTGCACGCAGGAAGTCGCAAGTTCAAGTCTTGTCAGGTCCACCAAAAGTTTTAAGGGCAGTTTCTTTAAAAAACATGCAATTTGCTGATGGGTTTTCCAAACGGATGTGGAAATTAAATGAATGGAAGGGTATAATTCAGCCCAGAATCAGCTTTAAAATTATATTTGGGTGTGTAGTTCAGTCTGGTCAGAACACTTGACTGTTAATCAAGGAGTCGAAGGTTCAAATCCTTCCATACCCGCCAAAAGTGGAGAGTGTAGGTTCGAGTCCTGCCCTGCTCGTGGGAAACTCTTGCAGGAAGCTGCTAGGTACAGCGCCACTTAGAATTTCTTTCACCTTATTACGCGAAATATGGGATTGAGATGTTGCTTTAGTCGGGTTCTTTTACAGCAGAAAATAAGAACGCACCTGTTTAATTGGGTTTTTTAGTATCAGTAAAAACAAAAAAACCTCGGTTGTTTAGAAATTTTCTTCTGATATTGAATGAAAACAACTAGAGAATTCTCTCATTGCAATGCCGAAAGGTAGCAAGATATGAAAACAGCTAATTGGTGGACGTACTTGCTACCGAGTAGGGATAAGAGAGAATTAAATATGCTTTGGTAGCTCAATTGGTAGAGCAGTGGACTGAAAATCCACGTGTAGCCAGTTCAATTCTGGCCTGAAGCACCATTTGTCAGGGTAGTTCAGTTGGTAGAACAGCGGACTCATATTCCGTAGGTCGCCGGTTCAAGTCCGGCTCCTGACACCATTGCTGGCGAGTGAAACGGATATATAAATCACACTTGGTTCATGCCCAAGTAATAGTGGGTTCGACTCCCATGCTTCAGCAACCAAAAAATAAAAGGAAGTAAATTCTAATGACTGATTTTAAGACTTACATTTATTAGACCGCAAGTAATAAGAAGTTTGTTTATAGATGTCCTCATTGTAATAAGGGAATAATGCAAGTAGTAGAGACAAAAATTGCTAAAGATGAAATTAATATTTTATCTTGGAATTATACTTGCCCAGTTTGTGAGAAAACGATTGTTTCTATTGAAAAAGATGGTTGTTCTTGCTTTAAAAGTGTGTTCCCTCCAATGACTCAAATTAGTGATAAAGAATTTACTGATATTAAAAAGGATGTAGGAGAGAAGGGTATTTATCTATTCTCTGAAACATAAAATGCTAGCGTACAGAAATTGGTTATAACTGCCTAGACTTGAAATCTTGTGTGCTGACGTTGAATCAGCCTGTGGGTTCGAATCCTACCGCTAGCGCCATTAAACGGAGTCTTTAATATGAAAATTTGGAATGGAAATGATTTTGAATATCTTGGTTATTTTGTAAAAAATAATAAGAAAGCCAAATATTTTGAGGTTTTTGATAAGAATGGCAATCTTCTTTTCAAACAAACTAATTGGGGTCATGCTTGTGTGACTTCAGTTAAACATAAGATTGAAGACTTTCATAAAAAATATGGACAGGAGATTAAAAATGAGCAATAATAATTCAATCGAAATCGAACGTAAGTTTTTAATCTCTGGTTTTCCTAAAGTCGATTTTGATGAAGTCGGAATTGTTAAAACTATCTATATTAATATCAAATATAATTCTGATGGAAAAATTTTACAGGAAATTCGTATAAGACGTTGGTTTGAAAGTGGCAAAGGTTATCGTCCAGATGCTCTTACTTTTAAATCTGGTGGTACTTTAACTCGTACTGAAATTGAAACAAATCTTACAGATAATTCTTTGTTTGACTGTTTTAATGAACTTGGTTATAATCCTATTGTAAAAGATTATAGAGGTCTTTACAATAATGGTTATTTAATTGAATTCAATCTTGTAGATGGCGGTACTGATACTGCTTTCTATTATGCCGAAGTTGAATTTGATTCTGAGGAAGAAGCTAACAGTTATGTTTGGCCTTTTCCTGAAGTATTTATTGAGGAAGTTACTAATAAGCCTGAATATAAGATGGCAAATTATTGGAAACGTACTCGTGGATAAGGACTTTTATTAGTCCTTCATTTGCTGGATTAGTTCAGTTGATAGAACGTATGATTTGTAATCATAATGTCAGGGGTTTGAGTCCCTTATCCAGCTCCATTGAAGTGTAGCTCAGGGGTAGAGCGGCGTAGGGGTATCTTCGCTGGTCGTTGGTTCGATTCCAACCACTTCATTTTAGAATTTTTTTTCCGAATAAAAGAGGATTTTTATTATGGATGAATTTTTAGTCTCAGAAGAGAAAGTCTCAGAAGAGAATATGAAAATCTTTGAGCAGATTAAAGCTTTAAAGAAAGATAAATATACCATGAAAGATGTTAATACCATTTGCGAATTGCTGGGGGTTAAATTGTTTTGGTATCAAAAGTTTGTTCTTCTTCATCTTCTTAATGATAAAAATTAAATGAGGTATATATGCCGATAAGAAACGGAAACAATGATATTTATAGTGACATTTTCTTCCAATGTTTGAATGAGAATGAAAAGAAGATGATTGATGAAGTGGCTTCTAAGCTTGAAAAACACAATCCAGTTCTTTATCCTAAAGATGTTTCAGTAGCAATTTCAAAATCCATTTATAGTGATTATAAGAAATATCTTTATGAACATGGATATACTTTTAAGAAAGAATACTTAGAAGAATACTTTAAAAATTTAACAGAAGAAATTCTTAAAAAGTACTTGACAAGATGAAAAGTATATGTTATACTTAAGATGTGGTTGAGAGATACAACCTAAAAAATGCGGGAGTTAAGGAGAGGTTACCTTACCACATTCCGAGTGTGGGTTAAATCCGTCAAGAACGGTGTTCGCGGGTTCGAATCCCGTCTCCCGCTCCATTCCTTAGTAGTTTAAAAGACGATAAACAAATTAAAATACCCTTCAGTCGGAAAGCCTCTAATGAGTATAAAATGGCACTCAAGTAGGGAGTTCTGGATGGGCGAATCGGAACCACCAGCTAAGGAAAAATATATAGGGGTGTAGCCAAGCGGTAAGGCAAGGGACTTTCAAGAATTAATTCAAGTAGAATCCGGTGGATTAGTTTAAAGACTGTTTCGACGGTATATTGGTTCAAGTCCAATATTCTTGACCAGACTCCCTGACTCGAAGGTTCAAATCCTTCCATCCCTGCCATAAGCAACAATTCAAATTATCGTTTACGTGTAGACGCTTACAGCAAACAATAATAAAATCAAATTCTATTAGATATTTTAAAAAAGATTTTGGGTATTGTTCCTTGCTAATTAGTTTATGATGCTTTCATGATTCTCCTTTGTTAGTATTATGCGTCTAGTTTATAAGTGCCGTACCAAGGTTGGGGTCGCTCGACGGAGGGCTTAAGAAGGGGTTCGAATCCCCCACGGTGCAAGATTGAATTGTTTGGAGTACTACAAACAAGATGGTAAGTTATTGATGATTTAAAAGTAAACCCTTACAGCAATTTAACTACTTAATTTTTGCTTGAAAAAAGATTATGGATAGGGTTTAGATTAGTAATGTTAAAAGTAGACATTAACAGCAATTTTAAAAAGTATTCTATATATATATTAAAATGCCAAAATTTAATTGTACATATTAACTTTTAAAGTGTCTAGGATTTTATATGGTGAGATAGCTCAATCGGTTAGAGCTTCCGACTTATGTTTTAGTAGTTTAAAAGTAAAACTTCTAATACAAGTGCAAGACTTGTCTAAAACACCAAATCGGAGGGTTGAGAGTTCGAGCCTCTCTCTCACCACCATTTAAATACAGGTAGCATTGGAGTAATTAACCAATGAGAAAATAATGCCCAAACATTAAGCTGTATTTTTTAAAAATTCTTTTGGGAGGATTAAAATGAATTCTATAATTAATGAGTATTCAGATGAAAAATTTTCTGAAATTGTAAAACAAAGTTTTTCTATCACAGAAGTTTTAAAAAATATGGGATATAGAGGAGTGGGAACTTCTACTATTTTTTAGGCTAAACAAAGAATTGCTAAATTAAATTTAGACACTTCTCATTTTTATCAAAAGAAGAATCTTGTTTATTCAGATGAAGAGGTCTTTTGTGAAAATTCTGTTGTAACATAGGATTGTTTAAGACGTAGATTTTTAAAAAAGAATGTTGTTCCATATCAATGTGCTATTTGTGGAAACATGGGAATTTGGAATAATAAAGAATTAACTCTTAGATTAGACCACATTGACGGGGAAAATAATAATAATGTTTTTAATAATTTAAGATGGTTATGTCCTAATTGTGATTCTCAATTAGATACATATTGCGGAGCAAACAAAAAAGCTCATAAAAATAGAAGAGAACAAAAGTTTTGTCAAAATTGTGGAAAACCAATCACTTTTGATTCAAGTGGTTTATGTATGAATTGTTCTTATAAAAATCAAAGAAAAGTAAATAGACCTTCTAAAGAAAAACTTTTAAGTATAATAAAACAAAACAATGGGAATTTTACTCAGATAGGTAAAATTTTCGGAGTAACAGACAACACCATTAGAAAATGGTGCAAATGTTATAATTTACCTTCTCATTCAAAAGATTATAAATAAATAAAGTAGACTCTTACAGCAATTACTTAGAGACTTGTGATTTGGGATTACATATGTTTTGAAAAATGAGTCTAGCCTATAAGCTCCTATAGCTCAGTTGAATAGAGCAAAGGATTTCTAATCCTTGGGTCGGGGGTTTAAGTCCCTCTAGGAGTGCCATGAGGAATCGGCTAACGGTCAAGTCAGGGGTCTCTGTGAAAAATTGGACACTATTAAGGGAAACTTTTTTAGTGAATCTCGTCAAACTCGGTGGAACCCTTAGTTACTTTTAATTAAGACAATACCGAGCCAAGCTTAATTGAAGGTGTAGAGAGTAGACGGCGAGAACCTAAACATTTTAGATGCATGGTTAAGGTGTACTCCAGCGCACAACATTTAGTAATAAATGGCTATGGTGACATAGAGTGTGAAAGAAAATCCTAGATGTGGGTTCGACTCCCACTTCCTCTGCCAGATAATGAGGGAATTAAACAGCAAATCTTAATTCCCTCTTTTATATAAAGACAAAAACAAAGCAAACAAAAAACCAAAGTAAAACAAACAAATTAAAAGACAAAAATTAAAGGAGACAAAAAATTATGTGTGACAACTGCAAGAACGACATTTCCCGACCGTCTAACTCTTCTATTGCTTATGGTGTTTATGAGAGTGGTGGCGTAGTCAAGGCTGAGGTAACTGATACTGCATTTGATGCAATGCATGTTATTACTCGTCTTTGTGAAAAGGCTGATATGAAGACTATTTCTCTTGAAGGTATTTGGGAGAACACTCTTCTTGAAAACAGCTATCGTGGTAAGGCTAAGGTAAACCATGCTGATGGTGACAAGTTCGTTGAAGACATTGGTAAGGAGTTTGCTCGTGGCAAGGCTCTTGAAAAGTATCATCGAGCATTTGACCGTAAGATTCTTGCAATGCTTCTTGATGCACGAGTTCTGGTTGCAACCATTGAACATTATTGTGCTAAGAAGAGTATCAACACTGAAAAGATTCCTTCGATTGAAGCGATTTCTAAGAAGCGCTTTGGTTGTAAGTAATTAAAAATAAAAAACAGTTCGTTTAAAATTTTCATAAATTCACCCCAAAAAGAGCTTCTTCCTTTTTTTACACATTTTTTTGTAGAATCTTTTAATAAATACTTGACAAAGCGTAGCGGATATGATAATATTCAACTATAAAGATAAAGAAAGGGGATTTTACGTTATGATTAACACTTCCATTACATACGGAGATGTTGAGGAATTTTTCTCTGAGCTTATTTCTCCCACAACTCCTAAAGCTCGTAAGTACTATGTTTATGGTACTTATCAAAGAGCTATTGAAGACGCAAAGATTGAGAAGGAATTTGAAGATGTTTTCAAGAGTTCTGGTGGATATCAGTGGAGTTACAGCGCCACTATGATTGGTGAAGACATGTGTGTTATTACTTGGTATGACAAGGGAGAGGTAAAGGGTTATATTCCTTGTTACAAGGATAACGAAGGACACATTCACAATTCTTCGGCTGCTTTTCTTGATTTTGATGAAGCAGTGCTTGGGTGTGTAGCTTTTAAGAAAACCAATAACGTAAATGCTGTTGAATGGATGCGTAAGCTTCTTGTAAACGATGATTCAAAGCATTAAATTAAAATTAAAACAACAAAAAATCAAAACAATAAAAAGAGGTAAAATAAAATGCGTAAGCTTAATACGATTCAGACTTGAGATTGTTCGTGACCGTCTTCAGGGATTTCAGTCTGGCGAGTTTGCTTGTCGTGAAAATGCGATTGCACTTACTCATCTCGAAGAGTGTTTGCTCTGGATGAATAAGAGAGTTGAAGACCGTGCAGAACGTGGAGTACTTGGTACTTCTAATAAATAATTAAGATGGATAGAAATAATCTTACTGTCATTAAAGGGGGGAAGGATGAAAATTCTTCTCCTTCTTTAGAAAATAGACCAATTCCAAAGTGCAAATTTTGTTCTCAGCCAATGATTGCTGGAGAGAAAGATACCTATTATTGCACTTGTAAGAATTATTTGTCTTATTTACGTTTATTAGAGCAAATGCAAAAGTTAGAAGAAACTTATAAAACCAATATGGCTGCTTATCAATCTATTGCTCAAAAGCTTTTACAGGATTCTGATTACTATAAAAAGGTAATTGCTCTTACAAGAAAGAGACAAGAAGAAGAAAAAGAAGAAAAAAATAATCCTAAGAAGCCAGTAAAGGTAATTAACTTTACAGAAATAAACAATAATAAAAACAAGATAAAAGCTGAGGACGATGATATTTTAGGATATTATTGGTTTCCTCCAATTAACTAAATTATTAATAAAACAAAGTAAAAAGAAAGGAGACAAAGAAATATGCCCCAGTGGGAAAGATGGCAAGGAGAATTGCTTCACAGTCTCCAAGATATTATAACATATAGTCATTTAGGACTTGTATTTACTTTAATTCCAAACGAGGAAATTTCTATAGACCAAGAAGAAAAAGATTTGCACTTGTCAATTAAAGCAATGGTTTATAAGAAATATTATAATTCTATTTCGCCCCCAAGATGGACTTGGAATGATTCTTTAGCATCCGCAAAAAACAATTTGATGGTATTTATCAATGAATGGTTAAAGAGAAAGGGGTTGTTGTAATACATAAGATGGAAGATAACAACAAAAAGTTACATGGTATTTTAGGATTAATTCTTAATGCTTTTTACTTTTTTATTGGAGCACATTATTTAACTACTTGTCATACGACAAGTATATTATCGTATATTGTTTTAGTAATAGCTTTTTCTGTTTATATTGGGTATTGTTATACTTTTGGTGTCAAATGGGAGATTAAGCGTATTCAATCCAACGAAGAGAAAATTGAAAACATAGAAAAGAAAATCGAAACAATGGAGAAGAGTATCAATTATCTTATGGAACACTCTCCTTTAGATGAGGAAAAATATAATAGATATTTAGATATTTCTGAACAAGAGGGTTTTGACCCAATTACACATCAGCGACTTTAAAAAAAATTTTTGAAAAGTATGTAATAAGTACTTGACAAAATAAAAGTTAAGTGCTATTATATAACCAAGCTAAAGGTAACACTTTAGCGAACTAGAAAAGGCTTAAGACAAGATGTAGCAAGCATTATTTAATTGATTTGGTTGTAAAGCGTTTCACCAACGCAGATTGCTACGACGAACTAAACTTGCTTAAAGGTAGTGGGAGCAATCCTCTAAAAGATTTCCGATGGTGGTTTGGAACTTCTCTATTTAGTGTAAGAAGGTAAATGGATAAGGCAACATCCGTGTTAGCGTTTATCGTGTAGGAAATTTTAGAGTAGATAAAAAGAAAGGGAAATATAATGTCTACTAAAATTTATGAAATTATTCCTTATGAAGTAGAAGCTTTGAAGTGGGAAAAAGACAATTGGAAAGAAGTTGTAGAATTCTTTAAAGCTCACAACACTGAAATTAAGAATGTTATTAAATATTCTGAAAAGGCGCTTGAAAGTTTTAAAAAGCTTAATACGACTTGGTTTGAAAAAAATATTGATAATGAAGGTAGACATGCTTTTGTTGCTTATAGGCCAGAAGATGATTCTTATGATGAATATGAAGAATTTGTTGAACTTGGAGATTATTTTGTAATTGGAAAAAATGGTTTAGTTTATGTAAAACATGGACTTAATTTTGAGAATATGTTTAGGGAGAAAGAAAATGTTTGAAGTTAAGTTTCTTCGTCACAACAAAAAAAAGTATAACAGTAATATTTCCCAAGAGTATTCTTTCAAGAAAACTTTTAATACTGTAACAGAATTTATGCAATATTTGGATAAAGCTCCTCGACTTTCTGTTTCAGTAGTTAATTATAGTGGTCTTAGTCATTCTGAATGGTATGCTTTTTGTCAAAAAAGGCATCAGAAACTTTGGAATGATAGACTTAAATATAAAAAAGAACATCCTGAAATTTCTTGGATTGACCAGTATCTTACGCCTGAGCACAAAAAAAGAGAATTCCTTAATTTGTTAAAAGGTGGAAAGTTTGAGCCTGCTCATAATCTTCCCAAAAATTATTATAAGAAGCATGATTTGTAACTTAAATTGATTTAATATAAAGTTGTCAAGAAAAAGTTTTTAGAACTTCTTGACAACTTTATTTTTTTGTGGTATACTTTATTTACAAAAATATTCAAGGAGTTTTTGAAATGGAAAAAACTTTTAATATCAAGTGTACGATGGAAGAAAGATGGATTGATTCTTTTCTTTCTATGTTACGTTATATGGAAGCCTGTGGAAAAATTGGACATTCTACTTTAATTGGTTTCTATAGTGATGGTGATGGAGATTTCCGACCTCTGTTTGAACCTGATGTACAATTTAATAGAGATGATGGCTATGTTCCTGAAAAGGATAGTGGCAAAATCCCTTCGAGGATTTATGATGCTGGCTAAAAGTTAGCCAAGATTGGAGACTTTAATGATTGGAAGTATTGGAAAGTAAAACAGTTGTTCCTTTTACGCCAGAAGAATTTGCCGAAAGAGCGCAAGAGATTGTAGATTTATGTCAAGGTGATGCAACTCTTTTAAATGGTTGGGGACATAGAGCAATGGATAGTTTAATGGAAGATGTGTTATGGTCTTTAGGTTTTGATAAACGGATTGAAATTTTTGACCAGCTACGTCGGGTGAGGTATTAATGAAACAAATTAGAAAAAATGTTTTTGAGACTAATTCTTCAAGTGTTCATTCATTGAGTATTAAGGGTAAAGACAATTATGATTATACACAACTTAATGATTATATTGAAGAAGATTATGGTCACAATGGTTACGGCAAGTATCTAAAATTAAATTTTGAAGCCTTTGGATGGGGTTGGGAGTCTGATTTAGATGAAAATAGCGCAATAGCTAAACTTGAATATATCTTAACTGCGATAACTTGTTTCCAAGGTTATAATATTAATTGGAGCAGTAGAGAAGATAAAGAAGAAGCTATTAAAGAAGTTATGGAATCTGATGATTTCCAAAAGTTTGAAGATGATGTAAAGTATGCTCTTTCTAAACATGATATTCACATTATAGGAATTAAAATTAGTCCTGATGAAGATGGTTATGTAGACCATCAAAGTCTTGATTATTATGTTTCTGATGGGATGTATTATATTTTTGCAAGAGATGGAATTACATTAGAAGATTATATTTTTAATAAATGTTATAGTTTGATTATCGACAATGACAATCACTAACACAAAATAAAATAAAAGTGAAAATTTAAGGAGTATTATAAATGTCTAATAACAATAGTTGTATGTTTAAGTGCAAGAAGAAGAACTCAATTGATGGAAAGATTTATCGTGTATATCAGATTTTACCACTCCCTAGTCAGCTTGGTACTCTTGGTCTGATAGGCATTATGTATTGTGAACAGGACAAGAAGTTTGACGCTAATGATTTGAGCCAGTTTGAAATTATTGAAGAGATTTCCCTTCAGTAATTAAATCAAAAAACTAACAAAACAATTTAATAAATACTTGACATTTACCTCTCCTTATGATATTCTCTTAATAGAAAAAAATAAGGAGAGTTGTTTTTTATGAACATTTATAATCAGTATAATCGCTTTGTTCATTTTGTCGGTGATATTCTTATTACTGACCCTTGTTATATTATCCGCGAAGACGGTAAGATGAATTACAAGACTTATCCTAATATGGAAGATTATTATTCTAAATACAAGATTATTGGGAATGGGCATAAGGGTTATCCTACTCCTGATATGTATGAAGATGTTACTTGGGTTGACATGAAGAACCCCTGTATTTCTGCCACCGCTTCTAAAAGCGCTCTTTCTCCCGAGGAGGAACATGCTATTGCTGTAGCTTATCGTGATTGGCAGAATGGAGAGCATACTAGTGACCCTAACATCCATAGGGTTTCTTTTTCTCCCACTTACGAAGCTGAAAACAAAGCTTACAACGAAGCTGTAATAAAGTGGGAAAAAGAACAGGAAGATGACTGGGAAAAGTGTTGCTGTGGAGGAGCCATGATGGAACTTGGTATTAAAACCTCTATTGTTTGCGACACTATTTATGGTGATTGGTCTTGCACTACTTATAATAGTTTAACTAAGGAAAAACTTGGAGAGTTCTGTGCTGATTCTGGTCAGGTTGGTATTTTCCTTATGAGCGAAGTTCTTGAATACAACCCCAATCTTGACCTTCCCAAGCACTGTGCTACTATTATTAAAAACTTTGACGGACATATTCGTGTCAACAAGAAGAATAATGGCAAGTACACTTATGATGGCGAAGAATATGATGATATTGTTGCAGAGGTTGAAGGTGTCAGCAATACCTTGAATTTCAAAAGTGTTCAGACTGGATTTTAAGGAGATAATATGAAACAGATTAGACGTAATGTTTTTGAAACTAACAGTAGCTCAAGTCATTCTCTTGTAATTACGACTGACAATGAGCACTATACCAGAGAAGAAATTAATAAAAATTTTTATATGACTGATGGTATCGTAAGATTGTGGGAGTCTTCTCTTGAATTTTATCGCTCTCCTTTTGACATGCTTGTGACTTTTAAGGATAAGCTGAGATATGCTATTGCATCTTCTAATGGCAATCTTGTAGACCAGTGTAGAGAACTTTGTTGCAAGTATGTGGATGGATTTGTAGACTTTGAATTTGACACCAAAGATTATGTTTGGGATTCAGAAGTTAAAGATTATGTAGAAACAGATGACCCCATTCCTAACTATGGTGGTACTGATGACTATCAAATTGAGGGATGGCTTAAGTATTATAATGTATCTCTTGAGGAATTTTTAACTAATAAGAAATATATTGTAGTTGTGGATGGAGACGAGTATTGCGTATGGTCTAATATTAAAGATTCTGGTTTGGTTGATGTAAAAAAAATTATTCACGATAGCTATGAAGAATCCGAAGCAAAATGGCGTGAGCAATATTTAGCTCGACTGGAAAAGGAGAAAAAAGATGCAGACTCCAAACATGAGGACTAAGCACAAAATGAAGCGCTATGAATTATCTGATTATTTTCTTTCTTTGACTACAGGGGAACAAATTAGTCTCCTTACTAATACAGGGTTCAAAAAGGGGTTTTGGAGAGAACCTGAAAAGTTGAGTCATTATTGGATGACTTATCATTTTTGTCTTTTTAACTCCGAAAAAGAAAGAATTTCGTATGAATTTAGTTTTGATGTAGCGATTGACATTTATGACCTTAAATCTTGGAATGATTTTGATAATCTTGAAGTCATTGATGATGATTTTGGTCAACCATACTATGCTTTTTTCAGAGCTCAAGATAGCGGACATAGTTTTCCTTTTCTTGATATGATTATTAAGAAATATGAAAATCAAATGAGTAAATTGGTAGAAGCTAAAATTTTAAAAGAGGTAAATTAAATGAAGCAAATTCGTAAAAATGTATTTGAAACGAATTCTTCTTCTACTCATACCCTTGCCATTTGTACCGAGGATGAGTATAAAAAATGGCAAGAAGGTAAAATACTTTTTAACAAATGGAATGAAACTTTTATTAAAAACTCCATTAATATTACTAAGCAAGATAAAGTAGAAGCCGAAGAAAGATATAACACATATAAAGGGAAGTACTATAAAGACTGGTCTGAACTCACAGAGGCAGAAAGAGACGAGTATACTTATAATTATATTGCCCAGCAACGCAGACAGGAAAAAAGCCTTTCTTTTGAAGAGGATGGGTTAACCTATCAAGAATTCATGCAAAATTGTAATAACGAAGGTCTTGAAACTGAAACTTCTCATTATACTTCCCCTAGTGGAGACAAGCTTGTTATTACTTGTGCTTATGGATATAATTAAATAATTAAAAATTTTAATAAGTCAAGGAGAATATTTTTTATTAACTCCTTGACTTATTTGTTTTTGTGCGGTATAATTTAATTACTCGAAAGGAGATGTAATTATGCTCGAAGGAATTAATATTATTAGTACAGAAGTAACTAAAGATGTAGACGTTTCTCTTTTTATTTTTATTTGTGGAATTGCTTGCGTTTTGATGTTTTGTTCAATCCAACTTCTAAAAGCTGGTTTTGGAATTACAAAATCTACTTCGCACAAACTCTTTAAAATTGTTTTTAACAGTTTAAATATTGTTATTTTAGGAATTTGCTTATTCTTTTCTTCTGTTATTGTAAGCAAAGCTCTTAATGATTGTTTTCTCAATCCAGTTTATAACACAAAATATACCGTAACAATTTCTGATGAAGTTAGCTATAATGATTTTACTAAAAAATATGAAGTTCTTGAATACAATGAAGAAGATAACACTTATGTAATTAAGGAGAAAGAAAATGTCGATTGAAAATAACCCCGCTATTGAAATTCTTAATACAGTTACAACTACAAGTAACGGAAACATGTTTGTTCTTATTTGTTCTATTATTGTTGTGCTTTGTGGAATTGCTTGTATATGCGTATTTATTGTAGATTGGATTAAAAGATGTGGGTCAATGGATGGATTTGGTGCTATTGTTGCAGCAACAATTATTTTTTGCGGGATTGCAGGATTTAATGTTTATGCAATGAAACATCCAGTTGAAATTATTTCTTATGAAGTTAGATTTACTGACCCCGACCATTTTTCTTTAACTGATTATGAAAAACTTGAAGAAGACTATATTGTTTCCAGAAAAGGGAAAATTTACACATTAAAAGAAAGGGTTGACAAAGATGATTGATGGTGTTAATCTAATTACTACTGAAACTATTTGTATTTCTGGTGGTTTTTTAAGTAATTTAATTCCTGCTATTATTGCAGCACTAGGTTGTATTGTTGCAATTATTGTATCAATTTCTTGGGTTAAGAAAGAAGAAGCATGGGTCGCATTTTTCTTTTGTTTATCTATGGGTCTTTGTTTAGGTATTGTTTCTTTTATTTGTTTCAATGATGCCTTTAATCCAAGATATGAAGAGCGATATCTTGTTCAGTTAGATGATAAAATTTCTTCTGAATTTATTGACAAATATGATATCGTAGAACGAAAAGGTGATAATGTCTATATAATTAAAGAGAGGAATACAAATGATTAACGGTATTGAAGTTTTAACTTCCGAAATGGTCAGAACATCTCCTGAATTTGACGAACTAATTTTTGTTGGGATTCTTTTTATAGGTTTCGCCTTAGTTGTATTTTATTGCTTTGGCTACTGTGTTAAAAACAAATTGGGTTGGGTAGCTCTTGTTAGTGCTATAGGTGTTATTTTACTTAGTTTGGTTGCTGGTAAGATGTTTAAGATGGCTTTCTTTCCAACCTATGAAGAAAGATATATGGTACAATTAAAAGAAGAAGTTCCTTTAGATTTTATAAAGAATTATGAAATTCTTGAAGATAAAGGAAATGACATTTATATCGTTAGAGAGAAAGGAAATAATTAAAATGAAGATTTATTGTGCATATGACCATCTGAATTGTGAATCTGCTCCAAAGTCTCAGGAAGAGGTTCATGCTTGTGAATATTATGATTCTTACCTTTGTAATGCTTGTCCCTCTCGCTATGATGGTGACAAAGTAAAGAAGTATATGGAGGATAATCCACGTGAACACTAATGGAGTTAAATTATATAATGAACGTGTAACGAAAGAATTCCTTAAGTATCGTAAGGTTCATCGTATTTATTGCAGTGATTGTGATGTTGAAATGAAACTGGGTGAAATGGTGTATGCTACTTATCCGCCTATTTATGAGTATGTATGTCCTAAGTGCAATCACAGAATGACTTCTTCTGTTGTTTATCCTGCAATTGAAGAGGTTTGGGAAAAGGAAGAAGATATGAGAAGAGAGGTAATGGACTGATGGTTTAGATAATTTTTGGTTTTTAGTTGTCTTAGTATCCATTAAATATTATTTCTTCTTCTTACAAGCAGAAATTATTAAGAAGAAAAATTTTTGAATAGAGTGGAATATATTTAATTCAAAATAAAATAAATCGGAAAAGTTATATTCGGCAATCAAAAAATGTGGCTTATAGATTAAATGCTCATAAACGGCTTTTAAAAAACAATCATCATCTTTATAAGAACAAGCAAAAAAGTTTATTACAAAAAGACTGGAATAAATATGGCGAGGACAATTTTATTTTTCACATTTTAGAATTTTGTCCCGAAGAAAATCTTAATGAAAAAGAAATTTATTGGATAGCTAAATATAATTGTAACTATATAAAATCTCGGCATGGTTATAATTTAACTGATGGCGGACAACGGGACAAAGCTTGTTTTTCAAATTCTACAAAAGGTACTATTACCATTTATAAAGGAGAAGAAATTAAAAAAATTAAGCCAGAGGAATTAGAAAAATATTCTCAACTGGGTTATCAAAGAGGACTTCCACGTAAAGTTGTATAGAAACAAATAAACTCAAGAATAGGAAAATACACAGGTGAAAATTCCCCCATTTGGCGGAAAAGATGGCATTTAACTAAACCACGTGCTCCTATGACAGAAGAAACAAAAGCTAAAATATCAAAAGGCAACAAAGGAAAAGTTCGGCCATGGAAAGATAAAAAATTATCCGAGGAAACTAAAAGAAAAATAAGTGAAGCTCGGAAAGGCAGAAAAATGCCGCAAGAAGCTATTGAAAAAAGTCGATAGAAAAAATTTAAACCTGTGCTACAATTTACAAAAGATAATATTTTTGTAAAAGAATACCCTAGTGCATTATAGGCAGAAAAAGAAACAGGAATATCAAGAGGCCATATTTGTAGTTGTTGTAAAGGAACAAGAAAAACTACAGGGGGCTATATTTGGAGGTATAAAAATGAATGAAATTGTATCTTATCAGAACGGAAACTATATGGTGGAGCTAAATTTGGCAAATGGTTCCAAGACCAGAGAAAATGACCTTAGTTTTTTTAAGGCTGATTTTCCAGAAAGCGCAGATATTTGCATCACTAGATTTTGTCCCATTGGGTGTAAATTTTGTCATGAAAATGCCACTTTAGAGGGTAAAAGTGGCGATATTATGGGAGAAAAGTTCCAAAATCTCCTTAAAAGCTTCCATGAGTACACTGAAATTGCAGTTGGCGGGGGAGCGGTAACTTCTCACCCTGATTTGATTCCGTTCCTTCGCAAGTGCAAGGAGTTGAATCTTATTCCCAATATTACTGTTCATCAGTTTGAATTTATGAAGAATCAGGAACTTATTGAACAGCTTGTTAGCGAAAAGCTTATCTATGGTATTGGTGTCTCTCTTGTTGACCCCCTTCAACCGCAGTTTCTTAAGACTATTTCTAAGTATCCTAATCTTGTTCTCCATGTCATTAATGGTATTGTAACGATGGATACTCTTCGTGCTCTTAAGAATCGTGGGCTTAAGATTCTCATTCTTGGTTATAAGACTGTTCGTCGTGGCAAAGAGTATGTTAAGGAAGACTGGGCTAAGGAACTTGTAACAAATAAGCAAAAGGCAATCTATGATAATCTTGGTCGTATGATTAATGAAAAGTGGTTCTCTGTTATTAGTTTTGACAATCTTGCTATTAAACAGCTTGAGCCTAAGCGTCTTATGTCTGAGGAAGATTGGAATACTATGTATATGGGAGAAGATTATGGCAATATGTCCAGTGCTTCTATGTATATTGATGGAGTTGAAATGCAGTATGCAAGAAATTCTTGTGATGTAAATCATCGTTATGATGTTGGCAATAAGACTGTTACTGAAATGTATCAGTTCTTGAGAGATTTGAATGGAGGAAATAACAATGAAACAAATTCGTAAGAACGTATTTGAAACTAATTCAAGTTCTTGTCATTCTCTTGTTATTTCAAAGGATAATTATGGTCCAGAACATATTCCAACTTATTTAAATTTTAATGCGGATGAAGATTATGGTTGGGACAGACGTTGTTACTCTTCCACAGAAGATAAAGCTTCTTATCTTTACACTGCTATGCTTAATTGTGATATGTTTGCTCAAGCAAAAGATTTTAAGCGTAACCTTGAAGAAGATTTTAAGATTAAAATTTTCGTCCCCACCTATAAAAGAGAGACAAGTAAATATGGTGATTGGGAATTTTGGGGTTGCACTGGCTCTGTAGACCATGCAGGAGAACTTGTTCCCTTTATTAATGAAATTCTTGAAGATGATGACAAGTTAAAGCGTTTTCTTTTTGACCCAAGAAGTTGTATTTATACTGGCAATGATAATGGTTGCGACCCTGATGATAATTGTTATGTTGCTGATGTAGATGAAAACGGCGAATATTACGATTGGCGCACTGAAAAAAATGTTAAGCATCCTCTTTGGGATGGAGAACATTACGAATATTACTTTAAGGGGAATTAATAATGACTAATACAGGTGATTATCATCCCGTTAAAGGATATTGTAATGAAAAAGGCATTTCTTGTGAATATGCTAATATTAGAGGATATTGTGGTTTAACTGCGTGCTTGAAGCATAATTCTGTTCAGTTGAACCCTATCTCTGATTTCAGTTTAAATTTTTCTCGTTCAGAAAAATCTAAAATGTTTATTAAATTTGAACCAAAAGAATTTAATATGGAGAAAAATTTCGATGATACAGTTAATTTAAATTTTACTCTACCTATTGTAAGTCAGGATTCTAATGAAGAAACTGGCACTTTAAAAGTAAAAATTCCTCGTGCTAAGTATGAGTTCGAGGAAGGTGGAATTAAAATTTCTGTTTTGAAATCTGAATAAGGGTATAATTGGGTATAAGAGGGTATAATATGGTTGATATTAATTGGCTTTAGACTCAAGAGGGATAGAAAGCTTATTAGAATTGGATAAGAAAATTAGCAAATCGAGCAGAAGATAGAACAGATATTCCAATTTTAGTAGATACCAACGGAGAAATTTAGGTTTGGGTAACAATAAATAAAAAATATCTGTCTAAAGAGCAATTTGAAAAACTTGCTGACAAATTTGATGGTGAAATTACTACAAAATTAGAATTTAAAACAAAAGATATTATTATAAGAGAGCTTACTTCTATCGCAAAGAGCAGAGATGCTTTAGCAGATAATGAAGATGAAAGAGAACTTTTATGTCCCCTTGTTTCATTGTTTCAAGGAATAGAAGATGCTATTACTAATGATATTTGCTATAAAGCTCAAAATGCTAAACAGCTTTTTATAAACAATTTCGAAAAAAATTTAGGAAAAGACGAAAATAATTCTAATAACCTCTTGACAAACTAAGATACATCTGTTATAGTATCTATTGTCATAAGTAGTTAGACTCTCACAGCAAACTACAAAAAACTTTTATTTTGAAAAAAGGACAAAAAGAGTCTAGTCCTTTAGAAAAGGAGAAAATTATGTATAACTACAACAATCCTAACAAGAAGAATAACACTAAGGCTTGGGCTCCTAAGCCTGAAAAGCCGGTTACTAAGTCCAACCGAGTTAGCCGTAAGGCTTCTTTCATGGATAAGGTTGAAAATACTGCCAAGGGCTACTACACTCAGGTTGCAATTCCTTCTCTTCCTGCTGATAAGCAGTACACTTCTAATGGTGCTATTGCCTACAAGTCCTCTGGTTCTGCTCTTCTTGACATCAACACTTCCATCTCTGCTCTTCGTAGCCTGCCCGATGGTGATATTGTGAAGAAGTTCCGTGCAGCTTATTGTGAGAATCCTCGTCTCGCTATTCGTTGGCTGTTCTATGCTGGCGATATCCGTGAGGGTCAGGGTGAGCGCCGTCTCTTCCAGATTTGCCTTAAGGATATGATGAACAATGGTGGTGCTCAGATTGTGGCGAACCTGATTCCTATGATTCCTGAGTATTCTCGTTGGGATTATATCTATGTTGTCATGGATAATCCTACTACTAAGCCTGTTGTTCGTGAACTGATTCGTAAACAGTGGAAGGAAGATATGGCTAATATGAAGAAGGGTAAGTCCATTAGCCTTATGGCGAAGTGGCTTGATAGTGCTTCTTCTCACAGCCATGATACTCGTAAGCGTGGTCTTAAGACTATGGATATGCTCGGTCTGACTGAGCGTGAGTATCGCAAGGGTCTGTCTGCTCTTCGTAAGCACCTTGACGTTGTTGAGCGTAAGATGTCTTCTCAGAATTGGCAGAGCATTGATTATGAGACTGTTCCCTCTAAGGCAAACCTTAATTACAATAAGGCTTTCCTTCGTAATGATGAGGAACGCCGTCGTGCCTATCTGAACGCTCTTACTAAGGGCGAGGCAAAGATTAATTCTTCCGTATCTAATCCTTGTGACATTGTTCACAAGTATTGCGAGAATGATTGGGGTACTTCTCCTCATTCTTATGATGCCGCCCTTGAAGGCATGTGGAAGGCTCTTCCCAATCTTGTAACCGATGATAGTTCCACTATTGTTGTTGCCGATGGCTCTGGTTCTATGTGTGCTACCGTGGGTCGTACTCGTATGACTGCTCTTGAGGTTGCTAACTCCCTTGCAATTTACTTTGCAGAGCGTGCTAAGGGTGCATACAAGGGTCGTTACATTACTTTCTCTGCACGTCCTCAGATGGTTAATGTTAATCATGACTCTTTGCGTGCAAATCTTAGAGAAGCTGCTCGTCATAGTGAGGTTGCTAATACCAACCTTGAAGCAGTATTTGACCTGATTCTTGATACTGCAATTAAGAATCATTCTCCTCAGAGTGATTTGCCTAAGAATATTCTGATTATCAGTGATGGTGGTTGGGATTCTATGGTAAATATCCGTAATGTTAGCACTGGCAGTAGTGGTTATGGTGGCTCTGTATATTGGGGTTATAACAGCACTCGTGCTACTGCTAAGGAAGCTCCTGCTTTCCTTAAGTCCATTGAGCAGAAGTACAAGAACGCTGGATATGCAATGCCTATGATTATTTATTGGAATGTATGTGGAAACGGTACTACTGGTAACGGTCTTCCCATGACCAAGAATGATTATGGCATTATGGTTAGTGGTTTCAGTGTAAATACGCTTAAGATGGTAATGTCTGGCAAGACTAATCCTTGGGATGCGCTTATGGATGTTCTTCTGACTAAGCGTTATGACGCTGTTGAAACTAAGGCTTTTGCCTAAGTTAAAAAATAAATTAAGAGGGGGTAATTCCCTCTCTTTTTTTTATTGTTTTCTATTGACAAGCAAGAAAAATTGTGTTATCCTTTATATACAATCATAAGCATATTAAGTGAAAGGTGTGTTATTATGGGCTATTTTCGTAATTTGACTAATGCAGAACTTTGGTCGGCTTGTTCAGAACTTAAAGAGATTGAAAAAAAGAATCCTCCAAAAAACAAAGAGAATTGGCCTATTAAGTACGGAAGCTATTTTTCTAAGGCAGTAGATTATTATGACCATTTCGTATCTATGCCAGTTACAGTAGCAGTAAGCGAACTTAAATTTGAGGTAGAAAGACGAGGTATTATTAATGACTGTAAAAGAGTATAATGAATGGCGTAAAGAGTTTGGTCGTGTTCAAGTTTTACTTTATGCTTTTCCAAATGTTTTAAAGAAAATTGGCAATGAAGATTTAATCAAAGAGCTTAAGATTTTAGGTTATGATGAGCATACTCTTGACTTTCTTAATTCAGCCATGGATGCTTTTGAGAAAGCTGAAAAGGAAGAACTTATGAAAGATATGAATGTTCAACCTGACCCAAATACTACTACTCCTAAGAAAGCACCTGTTATGCCAGAAGAGCCTAAAAATCCTTCTATTTCTAATTATCATTTTCAACCTGCTTGGTGTAGTAATTGTATTCATAGTTGGGGCGTAGATTGTTTTAGAGACCCTGTAAATGATATACCTTGTCCTAATTATAGAAGAGACCCGCCCGATGGAGGTTTTTACGGATAATGAGAGTTTTATCTTTGTTTGATGGTATTTGTTGCGGTCATCTTGCACTTGAGAGAGCTGGAATTAAGATTGATTCTTATGATGCTTATGAAATTGAAAAGAACGCAATTAAAGCTACAGAAACAAATTTCCCTGATGTAGTTCAGCACGGAGATGTAACCATAGAAGATTTTACCAAATATAAAGACAAAGTAGATATTATTATATTCGGAAGTCCATGCCAAGGTTTTTCTTCTTCTGGCAAACTTTTGAATTTCAACGACTCAAGAAGTAAACTTTTCTTTGAAGCAGTTAGAGCAATTAAAGAGTGCAAGCCAAAGTATTTTTTAATGGAAAATGTTGCAATGAAAAAAGAATGGGAAGATATTATTTCTTCTTATCTTGGAGTAGAACCCATTGAAATTAATTCTTCTCTTGTTTCAGCACAGAACAGACGTAGACTTTATTGGACTAATATCCCTAACGTAACACTTCCCGAAGATAAAAATATTACTCTGGAAGATATTCTTGAAGATATTGAATTTCCTAATCCTGCGGCAATTAGAGGGCGCAGATTAAACAAAGCCACTATTGTTGGTCGCAGATTAGATAAAAACGGGCATAGAAAAGATACTGATAAAACAATTCCTATTACACAATGTCTTGAAGTCCGCGCTACAAATACAGACAAGTCAAATTGTCTCACTACTGTAGACAAAGATAATGTCCTTACGCCACTTTCTATTGGTAGACATCCAGATGCTTTTAAAAATAATTTGCCTTTTAGATATTACACTACAAAAGAAATGTGTCGTTTACAGACTGTTCCTGATGATTTTCTTAATATGATTCCAGATAGTGCAGCAAGAAAAGCGTTAGGAAACGGATGGACAGTAGATGTAATTGCTCATATTCTCAGTTTTCTTCCAGATGAATATAAAGAGGATAAAACGAATGACTGAAAACAAAAACATAGATTTGCTCAGAGCCAAAGATGCTATCTTTAAAATGATTGCTCAATTCCATCATTGTTCTCAAAGAGAAAAAGATGGAAGTTATTATATTAGTGATTACTATGAAAGTGCTTTAGAAAGATGTTTTCAAGTACTTGGATTTGAAGAAGATGAAGTTCCCTTAATGGAATTTTGTCAAGCATGGGAAAACAACAATAGAAAATTTTATGAGCTTTATAATAAAACGTATAAAGGATTAACTGCACAAAATTATTACGATAGTTTTGTCAAAGATTATCAAAGTTGGGTAAAGTCATGGGATGATATAATGAATGAAAATGATGATTAAGATTGGTGAAAAAGAATTTGTTAATGGCGATATCTATTACAACCCTTTTTTCGGTGATTTATGGATAATTCAAAACGATACAAAAATTAAGAAAATTAATGATAGTTATATTACTGATATTGATGATGTTGCTGAATTTGTATATGTTGGTCATATAGATTTAGAATAGCAAGGAGTGATAAAATGAGCTACGATATTAGTTACAGAGTCCAATGTAAGGATAATCCTAAACTTTGGGCTGATGTTGGAAACTGTGAAGCAAATATTACTTACAATTTGCGTGAAATGATTTAGAAATCTACAAGCTTGGAGTGGAAAAATGAAGAAGATAATGGTCTTGTAAAAGATGTTATTCCTTTTATTATTCACGGTTTAGAAGAGCTTGAAAGATTCCCAAATAAATATAAACAGTATGAATCTCCTAATGGATGGGGAACAATTAATGGATGCAAGAGTTTCTTTACCCGATGTATTTTAGATTGGACTAATTTTACAAAAGATAGTTGGACCTCTCCATATAAAGATATTGTACATTTCTGGATTGTTTAATGGATTTGTTTAATATTAATTTAGTTTACAGCCTATTTTGTTTTTATTTTAGCACTATAATAGGAATTGCAGGGTTAGACCATTCTATTGGAACAATTCTAACCCCTTTCTGTTTATTTATTAGTGGCTGTTTGTTTATGATTGGAATACATTTTTTAAAACTATATCCAAAAGATAAAAAAGGAGATTAAAATGACAATTGAACGACTTAGAGATATTCTCAATGATGTAGCAAACGGTGCGAATTGGGAACTGTATAAAAACTCATTAGTAGTAATTAGTGTAGAAGATTCCAGAAACACCGTGGGAAGTAGACCTTATACAAAAGTTCGCTCAGTAGGCATGGGCTTTGATTGGGAAGCGGGTCAATTTAGAATTGAACCTGAAAATAAATTAATGGAGGTTAGTAAAAGAAAATGAACACTACTCAAGTTGCTTTGTGCATCATTCTTGCTATCGGAGTTTTAGCAATTTTCTTTTTAGCAGGAACTATTATTGGTGGTATCCATGCTTATTCAAAGGCTTTTACAGAAGCCGAAGAAACTCATAAAAATTTAGATGAGGCTAAAGAAGGTCTTATTAAATCTTTAGAGGAAAAAGCAGAAGCACAAAAAGAACTTATTGAATCCTATGAAGAGTTGGTAAAAACTCTTCAAGAAAAAAATAATAAACCCTTGACAGGAAACTAATCTTATGGTATATTAAGATTGTCCCAAGGGAAAGGATGAAAAAAGTGCGGAAGAGATTCCCACTGATTTGCACTACACAGGCCTGATAGACAAATCACATTCTTGACTGTAAGACACACAATTGAATATTCAATAATAGCTGAGATGCAATGACTTCTTAGACATGTATAAGATGATTTATGCTGTCGGAAGCACCCTTCGTAGGAATAGGAACTATGAAGATACTAAGAGCGGCAAGCTCTCCACCTGAAAATTAAGGGTGGAAAATTCTTGCAAGAATCACGAAATCCTACCTTCCGAATTCTTGCTCGGTAGTGTAGGTTAATGTTTAACTTCTAATTATAGATGTTAGACAAGAGCGCAGCAAGAATCACAAAATCCTACCCTCCGAATTCTTGCTCGGTGGCGTAGGTTGATTGCCAACTAAAGATGTTGGACAAAGAGCGTGGCATCGTCAAAATGCTAGGACCAGAGGCTCATAGTGAGGTGAACGTAGTCTATTCCTCACCTTTAATAAGAATCCGATGGGGGTCGGAGCGCTTATTATCGTATTTGAATAACCTACGGGTAGGTTGTTCGCAGTTTTACAGAAGACTTATAAACACTTGTCCGTCAAAATGGGTAGCCGCAAACGGGAAAGTTTCAATGAGTGCAGGAAGTAATGTAACGGGGAATAACTTCTAAGTCTTCGCAATTTATTGGATTAGCTAATTTAATAAAAGGTCTCATAATTAATTTAATATTGATTATGAGATTATTATTTTTATAATAGAGGTGTAACATGGAAAATTTCTGGAAGACATCACTGGAAAATAAGAAGAAAGAATGGAAGACGGTTCTCGAAAATAAGAAGAAAGAACTTTCTGAGATTAACAAGGATTTAAATAATCTCACAAGAAAATCTTATGATGAATATATTATGAAAGAACTCGCTCCAAAGCTGATTGGGAATTGTTATATTCATCGGGGACATTATATTATGATTGTTCAACCTCCCAAGTTGTTAGAAGGAAGATGTGAGGTTAACTATTCTTCTTCATGGGGTTGTATTGAGATTAACAATTTTGAAGATGAAACACCTTATGGTTGTTATACAGATTCAGAAATTGATGTAGCTCCTTATTATAATGAGGACATTGATTTGTTTTTCCTTTTAAATTATCCGAAAAATTTTGACCATTTTCAGCTTATTTGTCGTGATGAATTTAACGCAAGAATGGATGAAGCAGTTAGGAAATCTAGGGAGCTAATTGAAAAAATGGAGAAAAATATCACTCCTCGCAAATTTTATAGATTTTAAGGAAGGGGAATAAAATATGTTTTTTAATAAGTCTAAAAAAAACAATCCTGTCGAAAACAATCCTATCGAATATGAATCTTACCCTGCATCTGGTGTAGATTTTGAAGAATCTTCCAGCGAATCTTACACGAATAATCTTCCTAATCATACAGTTATCAACAATCGTACTTGGGGATATGAAAAAATGGAAGATGTACCTTTTCCTGTTGGAGAAGATTGGGAATGGATTGATTGTTACAAAGCTCTTTATAAGACCTATTATGTTTCTAATGACAAAGTAGAATATGTAGGCCCTAATCAAAACTTTGCATACGAACTTAACAGAGTCTATTCTTTACCAGAAGAAGGAGAATTTAGTAAAATTGATTACTGTGGCAATGGCTTTCATGCTTGTTTAACTGTAAAAGATGTTTTAACTTGGTATAATTACATTTCTTATGATGCATTTGTTGTTGATAATTATGGGTATAATGTTGCTGTTAAATTAACTGTTGTTGCTAAAGCAAAACTTTTAATTAATAAAAAAGATTTGGCAAATTGCTATGGTAAAACTAAACTTGACAATGGTAAAATTGTAGGAAAAGCTATTATCTTAACGGGGTTTGTTAATCCAAAAGAAGTTTATGATAACCGAAAAGAAGATAGATATTGGAGCCTTGACATTCTTAATGGCTACGCTTGTGATTATTTAAAAGCCATCTGCAAAAAAGAAGGCATTAATCTCAATGTTTTAAACAAGTTAATCAAAAAGCTTGCAATTACTTTTCCCTACTATGAGAAAATACTTGGCTTTATTGATGATAAAAATATCTCTACAATGGCTTATATCAACGCTATGTTAGACGCATATCGTATTAATAGTAAAGAAATTTATCAATGCTTAAACATGAGTTATGGTCAAGTATTGACGGAAGAAATCATAAACAACCTTGACTATCAATTCGCAATGCGTTTGGCTGACAATGATGATGATTATAACAGAAGCTTATCTGTAGTTGAAAAGATGCAGATTCTTTATTCTCATCAGATGCTTCTTAAAAAGTAATTATTAAGTAGTTGACAAACTCGAAAGAGTATGTTAATATAATAATAAGAACTGTGGTACAATTTACCTCCTTATAATAGACTGGATTTGCTAATAAGGCCACCTCCTTTTTCGTATTTTGTTCGTGTTTGTTTCCTCCAAAAACAAATTTTGTACCACAGTTCTTTTTTATTCCTTTGCAAAGGAGCTTATCAATGAGATTGAATGATGTATCTCTAATAGGTTTTGCTCTTTATCTTTTATGTGGGCTTGCAGTAACATATAATGTTTATAATTGTCCTGCTAATAAAAATGATAAAGAAGTAACCTTGTTGCATTATTTAACTTTGATTTTTTGTTGGCCTATTGCTCTTGTTATGGCAGCAATTTATTGGTTTAAGATTCAAAGTGAAATAAGAAAACAAAAGAAAATTAAATAAAGCTCTTGACAACAGACTCCTTTTGGTTTATACTATCAATAGTAAATTAGACTGAAAGGAGTCTTTTCTATATGTGCAAGTGGTGTGAGAATTATAGATTCACTATTAACGCTACAAGTAAAAAGAATCTTATTGACCATGGTGATTTTTATGTCCATGCTAATTATTGCCCTGTATGTGGCACTTTGTTGAATGAAAATCTCAAAGAAAAGAATAAGTTAAGTAAACTTTACATTATTCGTGTCAAATCTAATGTAAGACATAACCTTCCTAAAGATGGACAAAATTATTATTGTAGTGCTTTTGGTTTGCATTATGATGAATGTACTTTTGGTAAGAAGGAAGATGCTCGTCCTTTTAAGACACGCTTTGAAGCAAAGTGTACTGCTGACTGGTTCTTCAATGAAAATGATTATGAAATTGAAGAGATTGAAGATTTAACTCCTCCTACTAAAAAGGATAAAAAAGAGTTTAAGGAAAACAAAGAATCCAAAAAAGAGAGCATTAATGTTTCTCCTTTTAAAGAAGAAGAATTTTGGTGGGCTTCTGATTCTGGATTAAAAATGAATTCATTCCTTAGCAATGGTAAACTTTATAAATTTCCTGCTAAGACAGTGGAGCATTTGAACCAGTTAGTTGAAGTAATTAACACTATTGTACACCATTAAAAATAAAACAAAGGAATGATAATATGATTAGTCCGACATATGGACGAGTAAATATGCGCCAAATAGCCGAAATTATTTTTGACTATATTAGAAACCGTACAGATGTAGCAGAACATAATCATATTGTCATTGGTACTGATAGTCAAAATCACAAAGATGAAACTAAAGCCGTCATTGTTATTGCTGTCTATACCGATGGCAAAGGTGGTAAGTTCTTCTATGAAATTCAAAAATTACCCATTATTTTAAACTTGAAAGTTAAAATCCACAAAGAAACTGAATTAAGCATTGCTTATGCTGACCAGCTAATTGATGAATTAACAACTTTGTCTATACAAGAGAATTTTGACTATGAAAAGTATACTAGCATTGGAATTCATGTAGATGCTGGATATGCTGGACCAAGTGGTCAAGTAATTCCAGAAATTGTTGGATGGTTGAAAGGTGCTGGTTACGAACCAACTGTTAAACCAGATAGTTTTGTAGCAAGTACGATTGCAGACAGGATTAGTAAATAATTGAAAAAATACTACAAAGGAGAAAAACAAGATGGCAACTAAATGTTTTTGTGATAGATGCGGAATGCCTATTTCAAATCTTTTCAATGTGAAGGTTTTAAAAATTAAAAGACATTTTGAACGTGGCGGCGAAATTTGGGACGATTATCAATCTTATGATTTATGTAGTAATTGTTTAAAGAATGTGGAAGAATTTCTTCAAAAAAGCAATTCTTAAAAATACGTTCGAATAATGGAAAAAGAAGCCATGAAAAATTTTAAAAATAAACTTCTTGGTTTTTGGTATTATATTAAATTCTATTATATTCATCCTAATAAACCTTATATGGATAAATTAAAGCGAGCAAGTGAAGTAATGAAAGCAAGTCCTTATTCATATAAGCAGTGGGCTGAATTTTTAAATAGGTCAGAAAAAGATGTAAGAAAGATTTTTCATAAGAGATTTTTCTTAACATGGAGAGATTACCTAATTATTGCAAATAAAACTAATACTACAGTAGCATATTTAATGCAAGAGACTACTGCTAGTGTATATATTAAAAGGAGTTAATTTAAAGTGAATTTGAAGAAAAGCCATACTTATTATATTGTATATATGGGCTTGAAACCAGAAGCAACTATTACAACTTATGGTAATGAAGAACGCACTCTTGATAAAGAGATTGACAGCATGGATGATATTACTGCAATTCAAACAAAGCTCAATGAAGAATACGGTTTTGCTGATTGCGTGATTATGTTTTATAAACTCCTTAGAACTTCTTATAACACTGTTCAGAATAATCCTAGTGGTATGGCTGATATGATGAGCGCTATGGCAGGAATGATGGGTAGTGGACTTCCTCAGACTGCTACAGAAAATTCTGCTGAGGCTGAAGTAAAGGATGAAGAAAATGTCGAAGAAACAAAGGAAGAAGATAAGGCAAGCGAAATTCAGTGATTATCAATATAATGATAATGACCCTCGTTTTAAAGTTCTATTCCGTAATGGAGACTGGCTTGTAATTAAATTTATCAATGATGGAGCTTTTTATTCTTACTGCTTAAATTGTAGAGAATATCTTCATGCTACCTCCACTTTGTCTAATCCAGAATTTATTACAAGATACTCTCCTGAAAGAGAATTTACTTATTGCCCTTATTGCGGAAGTAAAAATCTTAAAAATTATTCTTATCTAATTGAAGAAAAAGCTATCCAATACAAAGACTTACCAGAAGAATTAAAATTGTATCCTTATAAAATTGGTAAGAAAACTTAATAACCACTTGACAACTCTCTTTGCTTGTAGTATTATATAAATACAAATCGAAAAAGTAAGGAGAGTTGTTAAATTATGTTTACTAAACAGGAATATCTTGAAGAATACAAGAACATTAATAAAAAAGCCAACATTACTAAACTTTTTGGCTATATCGAGGAACGTCTTGACCATAATTCCAGCTTAGGTTGTAGCGTGGCTCGTTTTGAAAAATTTCAACTCAGCCCGACTTTATGGAAAATTCTAACTAATGATAAGCAATTTAAAGTGCTTTGTAAATGTAGAGGATACGACCTTGTTTTTCAGAAGAATGAAGATGGTTCTTGGGTTGATATTACCAGCGCAAAAGCAAAAGTAGATGCAGAAATTTGGAATCAGCTTTTTAAAGATAACGATGTAAGTTATTTCTTTAATGTTATTATGGGGCGTCTTTTTGCTGTTGGTCGTGAAAAGAAAATCAAGCATCCTTATTACTTTATTCATAAAAATTGCTGTAGCCCTATTGTTTGGAAGTTAACAAACAGTAAAACTTTTCTTGAAAAAATTGTTGAAAATGGATGGGACTTTGATTGTGGTCCTGATTCTATCCCTTACATTCAAATTAAGGGATAATTAAATAATGTGTGTAGGAGAAAAAATGTATATTCCAAAAAGTGATAGATAGATATCTTTACTTCCTTTTACTGGTTGTGATGAAAAGAAATGCCCATGGAAGGATTGTGTAAGACATCCTGAAAGTGGATTCACCTATAATTCCATGGGGCATTTATCTTATCTTTGTAAAAAATTTAAAGAAGCCCCAAAAGAAGTTGAAGAAGTAAAGGAGAAAGAAACAAAAACAAATGATTCTTAAAATTATTATTAACCTTTGGCGATTTGTTTTTATTTTGGATGTTTTGGTTTTCTTTTATCTTGTTAAAGAGATTACCAAATATGTAAACGACTTTTTTAATGCAAGGAATATTGATATTAAACTTTCCAGTGCTGGTACTGGTTCTGCAATGTCAATCATTCAAATTCTTATTCTAAGTGCTCTTCCAATCATTAATATTATTTTAGGTTGGACATGGATATTTAATTACGAAAAATTTATGAAATTAGCTTGCATTAAACTTAACAATCACATTAAGATGGGGTTAATTTCTGATGAATTAAAAGATGAATTTTATTATAAAGTAATTAAAGATTTTGAGGGGTCTTAATTGATATGAAAATTGAAAAAGTAGTAATTCCTGCTCAAGAAAAAACATATTGGGTTGCAGAAGACGGTCGTAGCTTCTCTAGCGAAGAAGAATGTTTCGCTTACGAAAAAAGAGCAAGTATTTGTGATGTGATGAATGAGCGCGCCTTTTCTGTTCCTAATCCTTATGAAAGTGAAATCGAATATTGGTTTATCATGGGAGAAGAAGCTACTCCTACTTATCTTATTAGTTATATCGAATATTTTTTAAGAGTTTATATTAGTTATTGGCAAAAAAAGACTTTGACTCAAGCTTGTTTAGAACAGAAAAAAGACCAGAAGTATTACCTTATTGGTTTAAAAATTGATGATAGCGGAGATAATTCTACTTTTGAGGTTCTTACCATTGATTCCGCAGAAGAAGAAACAAAAGATGCTATTAGCAATTACAACCAGATTTTAAAAGAGTATGCAGCTCTTAGAGAAAGATTAGCTGTATTCCCAGAATCAATTTAATAAACACTTGACAACTCCTTTTAAGTTTGGTATACTTTAAACATGAAGTGAATCCATTGAAAGGAGTTGTTTAAATGTATAATCGTAATTTTCATAATAAGATTGGTTCGGATAAAATCAAGCTTACTTTCCACTCTCGTGACCGTGGCTTGGAAAGGCTTGGCATTAAAAACGAAAGAGAACTTCGTCAGTTAGCTTGCAATGCTCGTAATAAAGGCATTAATCTTGACGCTGTAACTATTTACAACTATGAAAAGATTGGGCTAACCAATGAAGAAATGTATGCTTTTAAGCGTCGTTTCCGTACCAAGTCTAACAGCGAGCGTATTTATTACCACAAAGGTTTTGTCTTCGTATTCGCTGGTAAAAATGCTTGCACACTTAAAACTGTAATCGAATTAAAAAATATTTGAGGTGGCATTATGATTTGTAACGCTGGAGTTAACGGAAAAGAAAATAAAACTGTTACCTACTATCCCGTTTTTGTGGTTGAATTTAATCAGTATAAGTGCGTTTACTATATCGAACGAAATATTTTTCATTTTGTTTTCAACTATTTCTTTGCTCAAGATTGTGAAGCGGATAATATTCTTTGCGCTCATTCCGCAGGAGAGGCTTTGGCATTTATTGGAGAATTTAAAGCTGACCCTAATAGCGAAAGATTGATTAACAATTTTGTTAAAGCTGTTAAATCCTACAACAACCCCTGTCATATTCCTAATGCTCCTCAATATCTCGACCACTATTTTTCTGTTGTCCGAGATGAGCGTATTTTTAATCGCGCACTAATGGATAATAAATATCACACTTCCCCTGAAAACTTTTAAGGAGGTTTAACATGGATAACTATGAAGCTATGAAGCCTTGGGAGCACGGAAAGATTGTTGAAATTCATCATGATATTAAGTCTATTTCTGTGTATCCTGTCGTTTATGAAAACAAAGATTTTTATGTCTGTCGAGTATCAGGTTCTACAGAAGTAATTACAATTAGAAAAAATTCTTATCAAAATTATGTCTTTGAATCTTACGAAAAGTATATGAGTTGGAGACGAAACAACCCTCTTGCTAGTCTTAATAGCAGACATTTCTTTGTATATATCCCCAAGGATGAGAAAATTTCTTTCGCTGATAATTTTCCTGTTAGAGATTCTCTTGATGAAGCATTGGCTAAAGCTGAACACGCTTATGATGAAGAGGAGAAAACTTTTAAGCGTTTGCAAACCAGCTTTGAATATTATGCCAATAGAGTTGAAGACACAAAAGAAACTTTAAGACAGAAAAAATCACGTATTGAAAATATTAAGGCTCAAATTGCGGAAAGGGATAAGAATAAAAATGGTATTTAATATTACTGATAACGGTCTTGCTCATTCTAATATGGAAACCTATTACTGCATTGGTATTCCTAGAAAGAAGCTTCCTCTTAACTATGGTGAATCACCTTCTTATGGTTTCGCTAATAGAGGTTGGGCAAATATCCCTTATCTCATTGCAGAACAATTTACTCTTTCCTGTTATTCTTTTGATACCGAAAAAGATGCTAAGGAATGGTGGAGTAAGAACAAGAAGTTTTTCCTTGAAAACAAAACTTATACCAAGGAATATGACTTTAATTATGCGAAGATTATCAAGGTAGAAATTGGTAGTAAGTATACTATCATGCATTAAAGGAGATTAATATGCTTCCTCTTAAGAATCACCCTGCTTACTATATTACTATTAAGGCTAATCGAGATTCTGAAATTAAGACTCTTTTTGCAGGAGAAGATTATCTTGGTCTTGCTGGTTTCTTTGTTGACTTCGATAAGGCGAGACGTTTTAGCTGTCCCCTTTCAGCAGAAAAGTGGTTTAAATTCCATTTTGATGAGGAAACCCTTCCTCCTGCCTATTATGACTGGACAAGTATTACTATTGAAGAGCTTAAACTCGTTCCTGTTATGAACATCTATCTTTCTAAAGAAGAGACGGTTTCAAATTCTGTAACTCTTGAAACCACTACAAAGCGAGAAAAGCCTAAGCGTACTTATAAGAAGAAAAAGGTGGAAGATAAAATCGACACCATTCCCGATACCTAATTCATAAAAATTTAACAACTTAAATATTGACAGATATTCTTTCTTATGCTAAACTAATCATAGAAAAGGATATCTGTCCTTTATTTTAATTTAAATAAATCTGTTGAAATACACAGAAGAATGGAGATAATATGGCAACTGTTTAGTATCATTATGGTAAAAATAATTCTTTGCTTCGTTGGTATCATCCTATTGTAAGAGGCGTGACTTATAATAATGTGGTGGTAATTGATTGGCCTAAAAGCGAATTAAAGAGCGCAAGTATTGATATCTGTACTCAACCAAAGCTAAGTCCAGAAAAAATGTATAACCTTTATGGCTATAAGCCTGATGTTGTAACAAATGCTTTCTTCTTTGATACTGCTAGCGGAACTTCTATCTGGAATTTAAAAAGTAATAACACTGTTTATGCCAAGGATGGCAATTTCTCTAATGGTTGGGGTATTACAAATTCTGGAAAGATTATGAATGGCGTATTTAACAATGGCGTTGGTTGGAGAGATTTTGGCACAGAATATCCTGCTTTGTTTAAAAATAAGCAGCCTCAATCTGTAAAAAACTATGCTGACATTGACTATGAAGCTAAAAGACAGATGTTCGGTTGGACAAAGACAGATGGCAACCCTAAGAATGAAAAGTATTTTATTGTTTCTGTTGTATCTGGTGGTATGAAACTTTCCACTGCTCAAAACCTTATTAAATCTCTTTTCCCTGATGTAGACTATTGTTGCAATCAAGATGGTGGTAATTCTACTTATACAAACTTTGAAGGAAAACGCCTTTCTGCATCTGGTTGGTTAAGACCTGTTGATTCTATTCTCGCTTTCTGGCTTCGCTCTAACGCTGAAAGAGAAAAAGCAGAAACAGAAGAAAAGAAGCAAGATAAGGCTAACAAGAAAGAAGAAAATCGTCCTAAGAAAACTGGTTATCGTTGTCAGTTAGGAGCATTTAGTAATTCAACTCGTGCAATTACTTATAGAAATGAAATTAGAACCCTTACTGGCGTAATTGATTATTCAACTGCTTTTTGTATTCAAGACCCCAAGACCAAGCTCTATAAAGTTCAAGTGGGATTCTTTGCTAAAAAGTCTGGCGCTGAAAAGGTTAAGGCTGATTTGGCTGAAAAGGGATATAATTGTTATATCTGCTATGTGGAGGAATAATGAAAATTTTTGATACTTGTCTTAAAATTGAAGAAATTTTAAAAGGCTATCTTATAGCTTCTAATAAAACAAACGACAAAAAGAAATCTGAATATTATAAACATGAAGCTTACAGGTTAAATTTTACTACGAGAGAACTTGATTTATTTTATAACTGGGGCTTTTCTAATCTTATTTATGTACCCCATCTAAATCATTGGGCTTGTATAATGCCTAAAGACTATAAATATCTTAATTCTACTTCTTACCCCTATTCCAAAGAAAACCCTCCTATTATCTTTGTAAGTGGTAATGTTGATAGTGTATTAGATGAATATTTAAGCGAATTAGATGAATATTTAAACGAGGAAAAAAATAATGAACGAAAAGAAGTATGAAGTGATTTCTGATATCACCTCTCCTATTGATTAGGAAATTGCAGATTTTATTCAGCGTATTATTGACCAAGATGAAACTCTGGCTACTTTAACTGATACTTTCTTTATCAGTTATGACTATGAATATGAAAATGTTTATATTTGTACTACTTATCCACAATATTTAACTGTAATTAATCACCAGCTTTTTAAAGATTTATGTGATATAATTAATGAATATTACGGATTTTCTGTCTTTGTTAGAAAAATTGATTCAATTATTAGCATTAAATCTAAGGAAAACTAACAATTTAATTTAATAAATAGTTGACAACACCTTTCTTTTGTGGTATATTAAACATACTAAAAAAAGAGAGGTGTTTTTATGTTTGAAATTTTGTATATTATTAGCGGATTCTCTTTTATTGTATTTGTTATATTTGCTTTTTATCTTACTCGTATTGTTTATAAAGATGAAGATGATGGATATAAAAACACAATAATTGATTGGATTAAAGAATATCACAAAGATTGGCGTAGTTGGACGCATTTAAAGTTTAACGAATGGAAAAAATATTATATTTTAGCTCCTGATGAATGGAGATTAGCATGGTTTGCTCCCAAGCGAACTATTAGAGATAAACACGGAACTTGGGATACAATTTATATTAATTTTGGTTTTATTGGAAATATTAGATATGTCCTTTTTAAACATAACATGGAAAATAGGCGCAGAAAGAATAAAGCTGCTCAAAGTTCTCAAGATAATTTAAGATATGTTCTCGAAGCTGTTCAAGGAGATATTAATAAAATCCAAAAGAAAGCCGAAGAGGAAATCAATAAAGCCAAAGAAGAAACAGATAAGATTCGAGAATCTTATTTGAACGAAGAATCTTATTTAAATAAAGAAATTGAATTAAAATCTACTGATAAATGGGAGAATTGATATGCCACTATTAAAAATTGCTATGATTTTACTTTTAGTTACTTTGGTTGGACTTTTTATTTGGTTTCTTTGGTTTCTTTTGCTTGGTCCACTTATTTTAAAAGGAATCTTTAAGGCTGATTTAGATGATATCAATGAAAAGCGCGAACGCGAAGAATGTACCAAGATGGATTTTGATAAGTGGTACGATATCTATTGTTTAAACACTAAGAAATGGGGCTTGGGTTGTCTTCCACATTGCAGAATTGGTAAACATAATTACCTACACGGAGATGTAGTAGTTCTTAGCCAACACTGGGACTTAGATTCTTTTTGTACTAAAGATATTTATGTAGATTTTGGTTTTATTGGTAATCTAAAATATTCTCGTTGGCGTCATAAATATCTTAAAAATAAAAAGACCCAAGAAGCTCAAGAAAAAGAAGTAAAAAATCTCAGACTTATTCTTGAAAGCGCTCAAGAAGATATTGAAATCCTTAAAAAGCAATCTGAGGAAGAAATTAACAAGGCGGCAGAAACTTCTAAAAAAGTCAAGGAAAATCTTGACAAACAAAAGTTGCAAAAGATGAAAACAGGGTATGATAATGACCCTCCAATGTACTCCATCTTTAAATATGTTAAATAAAATATTTCTTTTATTTAATTAAAATGCCAAGGAGAATAATTAATGTTTATTTGTTATGATAATTGTTTGTTTAATTCCGATAATGTTAGCTTTATGAGAGTTACTGAAAGAGATGTCACAATTGGCTTGACGGGAGAAAATCATCTTTTGAAGTATGCAAATAAAGACCTTGCAAAAAAGGCTTTCTCTAAAATTCGTGTTGCTATTACAAAGAATTCTTCTATTGTAGATATCTCCGAAAACAAACTTAAGGAGGTAATCTAAATGATTATTTGCTTTGATAATCAAATTATCAATTTATATATGGGTTGGAGAGCTATTCACCTTGATACTCTTTTTAGTGATGTGGCTTGGCCCATTAATCCTATTAATACCAATAATACCGATAGTTATACTATTATCATTGAGCTTACTGACAAATCTTCTTGTAGATTGGGAGTTTTTAGTGAAGATGAGTATTGTTTAGCAAAAATGATGATGGATAAAATTAAAGAGGGTTTAGCTAATAATATTTCTTTCCTTAATCTTGACGAATATTTAGAAATTTGGAAAAAGAAATTAGAACAGGAAAAAGAAAAAGAAAAGGAAACTAAGAATGGATAATGGATTTAATTTAAAAGAGGATAGAATTACTTTTGACTGTATGCCAGAAGATATGCAAATGAGTGATGCAGGATTTAACGCTCTCATGGGATGTACTATTCTTTGGGGGTTGGTTTGCAACTTCTTCATCTGTATGTTCCTTGAAACACAGGTTTTCAACTTTGTATCGTCTCATCCTCTTCTCTTTATTTTGGGTTATTTTGCTTTGGCTTTTCTTGGAGCTATTATTACTAGTGGTACAGAAAACGCTGTAGTTGCTTTCCTTGGGTTTAATCTTATTTGTTTGCCCATTGGAGCACTTTTAAGCGTTTATGTAGGCCAATATACAGCGTTGAGTATTAGCTATGTATGTCTTCTTACTGCTATTATTGTAGTAATTATGATTGTCGTTAGCACAGTATTTCCAGAGTATTTTTGCTCTCTTGGACATATCCTTCTTGTATCTTTAATTAGCATTATTTTTATTGAGGGAATTTTAGTGTTCTTTCTTGGATACGAAGGTCATGTAATTGATTATGCAGTTGTAGCACTGTTTTCTCTTTATATTGGCTATGATTGGTATTGTTCTCAGAGATATGCTGCTACACCTTACAATGCTATTAGTTGTGCAACAGACCTTTATCTTGATATTATTAATATCTTTGTTCGTTTGCTTGCAATTCTTGGTGAGAAAAAAGATTAAATACTTGACAACTCCTTATTTTTTTGGTATTATTTAAGTATCAAAGATAAGGAGTTGTTTTTTATGGAAAAGAAAAAGTACACTTATAGTTTAACTTTTGAGGAAGTTCTGGAAGAGATTTGGTATAAAGATTGCTGGTATCAGGGTAACAATTTTGCTGATGGTTCTGTTCTCGAAGTTACGCCTGATAAGGAAATTTATATAAAGACCTTTGTACGTACCGTTTCTCATTCTACTCGTGTATTTAGCTCCCCTCTCATTCTTACTGAGGGAGTTTATAAACAAATGTATCGTCGTGTATATACTCAACCTGATGCTGAAAGGAGAGTTTGATGTTATATCATCTCTCTCGTGACCCTAATCTTACAATTCTAACACCAAAAATTCCAGAAACCGCTGTAGCCTTTAATGAGGATGTTTCTATTCCAAGAGTTTGTTTTTCTCCTACTATTAAAGGTTGCCTTTCAGCTTTGCAAGACATTGGTACAGAATATTATGTATACACCCCTGTTAACCAAAAGTTAAAAGGCTATTCATGTAAAACCCGTGTAATTGATGCCGTTATTACCGGTGAACGTTGGATTAAAAAGCCGGTCCAAGTAAAGAAAATCGGTAAAATTAAATCTGTTTTTATCGGCATCGGAGAAAAGAGATTCATTAATTACAAAGGACATAAAGAACTTATTTCTAAATTTATATATACTTATGAATGGAAGGAGCGCTATTAATGGAACGTATTAAAAAGGGACGCAGAGAACCTACTCGTGACAAGAGAGAAAATTGTGGTATTGTAACTTCTCTTCTCGATGTTAATGGTAATAATATTATCACTGGCAATCTTTACGAAATCAAGGGGAAGAAATATTCCTATATGGGAAGAGTGTTTTACAATAGATACCAGAAAGCCTTTGGCGTTTTTATGGGTTGCTGGTATGGAGATAGGAATGCCTACAATCCTGACAGCTATGGTAAATTTGTAGCTATTCCTAAAGATAATGGTATGAAGAATCAAATCTTTCCTGTTGAAGAAATGGAGCTTTGATATGAAAATTAAATATATTAAATCTAAAGTTGTTTCGCCCGAAGAAAACCGTTGGTATGACATTGATTTTAACACAGAAATTGCAACTTGTTCTCGTTGTAAACGCAGAGGAAAAATTAGAACCACAATTGCTAAGTGGGGTGGTTATGTAATTAGTAATCCTTATTGTCCTGCTTGCGGTGCTTTTATGAAAAACGGCTGTAATTGAGGGTATAATATGGCTAAAATTGTTTGTGCTGCTATTAGATTTACAAGCAAAGCAGATGAAGACAACATTATTGTTCTTCCTTGTATTCGTCATGGTGACGGATACAAGCAGTTTGCTTATCTTAATTTTGTATTAGCTGGAAATTATTCTCGTGGTGACTGGAACAAAGAAGAAGGCTTTATTGACAACAATGGAAAATTTCATTCAAGAGAAGAAGCTTTTAAAATTGTAAAAGATTCTCTTCCTACTTCTCTTATTTACTTTAAAGGACAGCAAAAAGAAACCGAACTTTACTCGGAGGACTTGTATTAATGAATAATAAAGAACATCCTGATACCGTTTCTTATGGGGTTTATGAACAAGTTGCATGGGAGAGAGACCTTGTAGAAGACCAATTGCATACACTTGGCTTTGGAGTAGGTAGTAAAGTAACATGCAGGAAGAAACTTGTAACTACCTATCAAAAAGATGGACGCTATAATATTGCTCGAACCTTTGAAGTTTGTTCTGAATGTGGAGAACAGTTGCATTCTGATATGAATTTCTGTCCTTATTGCGGAAGGAAAATTTTAGATGAATAATATTTTTGCTATGTCTATTGGTCTTAAAGGGACAAGTACTGTTTGGCATAACGACACTAAAATTGGTATTTGTTTAACTTCTAATAATTCTCCTTTGCTTGGAAACTTTGTCCCTTTGAATGAAATTTCTGTTATGGATAACAAAGGTGATAATCCTTTGTCTGAAAATGAACTTAAAACCATTACAGAAATTAGAACAGATATTTATGAAATTAACCCTGAACATGAGAAATATATGTTACTTGATGCAGACGAAGAAATTTATCTCGGAGAAAGAGTAATTCATTTGTTTTATTTGTCTCATCGTGATGAATTTCTCGTAACTGGAATTAATTATTCTATTGCAGACCCCGAAAAAATTTGTTAATAAACCCTTGAAATAATCCTTTTATTTTGTTATAATTACTGTATCAAAATTGAAAGGAGATAAAGCTGATATGAGCTTTTATCTGAAAGAAACCACAACTAACTCTTATGTTCAGTTTGTTGGTAATCAGTACAGCTATATTTCAAATCCTGACAAGAAACATTTGTTTAAGGATGTTGACAAAGCTGCAAACATTGTTCTCAATCATTCTATTGTTGACAAGTTTTTGTCAAACCGTGTATTTTCCATCTATCACACCGAAACTGGCAATCTGGTATATGATAAACTTGTCTCTAATGTAGCAAACAAAGGATTGATTCTTTTAAGTGTTTCTAAAGCAGTTCTTAGTTTGCAAGAAAGCTTAGGTGAAGCACCTGTCACAAATGGGAATCCTATCGAAATGAAATTTAAAGATTCGGTTTTGCCCGTTGTTTCTCATTCCAATTGCGCAAAAGCAATGATTGATGGTGATGAACTTCCTGTCAAAGATTCAAACAAGAGATATCAAGCAAGTGAATATTCCAGAAATAAGATTCTTCCTCCTTTGGAAGCCATGTCAAAAACTTTTGAAAATATCACTTCCGCTATTAATTCCCTTCCGTCTAATGAAGATTTAGCAACACAACTGGGTGATTACAATGCTCAAGTAGTTGATATTCTTCATTACATTGAATTTTCTCACCTTGATGCTTGTAGTGGCTATCTTACCTTCAAGAAACTTCAAGATGTTCTCATTGCAAGACGTACTGTTAAAGAACAGATGGAAATTATCAACAAGCTTGAAAATTGTGGCTTGATTGTTGAAAAAATTAATGCCGCTAATAATCGAGCTAAAAAGACACTTGAAGAGTCTCGTTCTTATTGCCCTCGTAGTGATATTGATATTTTTGATTGATATTTTCTACTAAAATTTAATAAACACTTGACAGCTTCTTTCTTACTTGCTATAATGTAGTTATAGTAAAGAAAGGAGCTGTTATTTTATGAAAAAGATTGATAAAGTCCTCTGGTATTCTCAGGAAGATTTGAGAAAAGATATTGTCAAAGCTCTCTTTGGTGAGAATGCAATTCTTGGCGGAGACTATGTTGATTTTCATTACAAACCTGAAAATGATGCTGGTCTTGTTGTTAAATTTTATGATAAAGATTCACCTTTTATATCTAAGACCTTTATCATTAGAATTGAAGATGCCGACAATAAGGAAGTTACTAAGGAGGAAATCTAATGGCTAATAAACTTGTATTGGGTATTATTGATTGTCCTTATTGCGGAAAACCTAACATTGTAGGTTGGGATGGGAATCATAAAACCCATTGTCTTTGTTGCAATAAAAAATTTACCATAAAGAGAACTCATATGCGTAATACAAAGACGATTTCTAGTGATGAGACCACTATTTCTAAGGAGGAATTATAATGGATTGTAACAACACTCAAACTGAGGAGTTAACATACGCAAAGAATAAAGACCCCATGTATGATGATGACCTTCTCAAGAATAATCATTTTAATGGTCTTTCTTATAAGGAACTTCTTGAGCTTTGGCTTGCTCTTAAGGACTTTTACAAGCGTGGTTATATTCTGGATGATAGCCCTCTTGAACCTTATCGTAAAAAGTTTTGTGCAGAATGTTATAATGGCATCTTAGACATGGAAAATGAATTGCTTACAATTCTTTCTGCTAAGTTTATTAATTTAGCTCTTACAGAAGATTATCCTCGCATAGTTATTAATTTTGGTGAAATTGAAAGGAGATAAAATATGATTGGTAAGCTTTATAATGCTAAATATATTGAAGAACATTTCCCATGGTCTGTTCAAAAGTATGAAGACCAATATGGAGAACCTGCGACTTCTCTTTTTGGTATTCTTGTAAACGAATTTACTAAGAAGTTTGTTTTTGGAAATTACCATACAATCGGTGGACCTATCAATGGCAATCCCATGTCTCCATATAAAGGGTGCTACGTCATGAAAACTACTTTTTCTCAGTTTAAAGACATTATTGTTCCCGCTGTTTTCTTTGAATGTATCAAAAGCAATTCTGAGGAAACTATTTCTCCAAAAGAAGAGAAAAAGTCTCATAAAGTTGCAATCCGCAAGGTAACAAAGAAATAATATCTATGGAATGGTATACATTTATAGAAAAAATGCCCAAAAGAAACGAATCAATTTTTATTTGTATTTCAGGGGTAAATCGAGCGAAAGATAACAACGCTCCTGTTTTAAACCCAACGTATCAATGCGTTTTTGCAGGAACGTATGATTCTGTTGTTTTTTTACAAAACCTAATTTTAATTTCAGAGAAATTTTCTCCTATCAAAAAAACTATTGTAAGGCGTGATTATACAATTTGGGATAACTTTGTTCACTGGGCAAGATTGGATTAAGTTATGGAATGGTTTGATTTTGACAAGAAAAGACCTCATATTGGCGAAGAAATTTTCGTAATGCAAAGATTTTTTAATTACACCAAAATATTTATTGCTACTTATTTAGGAAGAGAAAGAACAGAAATTGAAGAAATATACGATGTTAAATTAGACAATTTCAAAAAATATTTTCAAGAAGATTATTCAAGCCCATATCATTCTTTTTTATCTTCCTGTTTACGTTGGGCGAGATTATATTAAAAAGGAATTAACAAAAATGGAATGGTATAGTTTTGAAGATAGATAGCCACGTATCGGAGAAGAAGTTCTTATACTTGAAGATATTCGATTTACGGATGAAATTTTTGGTGGAAACTACGAAGTTTATTCAGCAATATTCCAAGGCAAAAAATTTGATTATTACGCAGATGAATATTTGATAACTTTAAGTAATTTTAAATCCTATCCTGACAAGTATCCTTGGGATTTTTCTCCTCGTGAGATTGATATAAATTTTGTTTTTTGGGCAAGATTGCATTGAAAGGAGAATTTTATTTTTAAAAAGATAGGAAAATTTAATAAACCATTGACAAACTTTCCTTTGTTTGGTATACTTAGTATATCAAATGAGGGAGGTTTTCTTTTATGACTAAGTTTCGTTGCATTGATAATTTCTATGTAAATGGTAAGCTGGAATGCTTGGCCGGTCGTTATTATCCTGTTGAATTTGCTGACGGGGATGATAAGGGTTATGTAACTATCCATAATACCGAAAGTAGCAAAGAAGTTTGGGCTACTTGTCTTGATTTGGGAGACTGCTTCGAAAAATTTTAAGGAGGTTTCTATTATGAAGCTTACTCGTGAGGTTGATATTTACCAGTGTCCTGTTTCTATTAAATATTGCTTTATATCATTCGGATGGTTAGAACCGAATACAGTTAAAATTACTGATTATGTGCGTGTTTGGCATGGAGAAATTGAGCTTGATGATGCTCCAGAAGGACTTGTAGAAATGGACATTCAAAAGGCTATTTGTGAGAAATGTTTCTGCCATTTCCAAAATGGTCGGGATAAAACCTTTTTTGGAAGAAGTATCTCAACTTCTGATATTATCAGTGTTAAAAAAGATAATACTGCTAGTTATTACTATTGTGATTCTATTGGTTGGGAGCTGATTAAAACTCAGGATAAATGAATAACTTTTTTGATTAAGGAGAAATATTATGGCTGCTCAAAATATTATTCTAACTTTGTATAGCGATAATAATAACACATATCTTTGCTGGGATAGTGATAACAAGTATTATTACTTTGGTCAAAAAGATGATGATAATGTTATTTGCTGGTCTTCCCTTGAAGAGTTTAACAAGTTCTACGCTTTCGCTATTAAGAATCTTTCAATTATGAAAGCTCCAAATCTCGCTCCTCGTTGTGCTCTTCTTTATAAGAACAAGTAAAAATATATAATAAGAGTCTTATTTGTTGAGATTAAACCCTTGACAAATAGGACTTTTTGTTGTATTATATTAAAGAATAGAGGTGAAAATATGGCAATGAAAGTAACGCCCCCTGACGCAAATGTTATTAACACAGTAGATGTAATTGAACATATTTTGGGTAAGGGTGGATTGATTGAACAAAATAAAGATATATTGTTCAAACCAATTCTTTTTAATGAAATAACTCTTGATGTATTATTTCAATATCGTGAGTGGTTTTTTGCTTTTGTTCCTATTTATGAGTATCTTTTAACTTTAAAGCAACCTCGTAATTTTTACTCTTTTCCTACTAAACAGTCAATTGTATTTAAAAGCACATTACTTGATTGTCAAAAAGAAAACTTTTTAGTTTCTCATACTAAAAATTACGATAAGGTTGTTCTTGATTATGGTTTACGTCCAGAACAATTAAACCAGAAATATCTTGAATCAGAAATCACTTTATTTGAAGACACTGATAAATTAATTATGAATTTAAAAAAGCAAGATAAAAAAGACCTTTTTGTTTTTTTATATTATATCATGGAACATGTTTGGGGAGCTATAACTGTAATTTGGGCTTTTAGAGATTTAATAAAAGAAAGCCATCCTATAGCCACAATGCTTAACGGGCGGTGTTTTGGTACTCATATTACTGACCTTACTTATTATTCTACAAGTGAATTGAAAGTTTGTGAAAATAGCCTAAAGAAAAATAAATTTGATTACAACCTTTTTTATATTACACGAATTAGTAGAGACATGGAAAAGTGCATTTATTATCACGGTTTTAATGAACATGAGAATACTTTTAATTCTACCCCTGATATTCCTAATGACGAGAATTGTGAGGATGATTATTAATGGAAAATAAAACAATTACTTATGGGAATATTAGAAAACAATTTGCCTCTTTCTTAAAGATTCTTGTTGACATTCCTTTTAATTCTTTCTTTGACAATGAAAAGATTTGCCCTGATAAATTTGCTGTATTATTTAATTATCTTGAACCAACTCTTCCAATGCTTCCTTATATTACCATGCTCAGAACTGAAAATCCAGATGTAACTGTTCCATTTTTCGTGAATAATCCTTTCTTTGACTATAAAAAGAACAAAGATGGATTAAAAATAATTAAATTTAACTCTTGGGTTGGTTATTATGCTGAAATGAACACTTCTTTTAATGCAGATTTCATTGTTAAAAACGACGCCATTAAAAATTATAGCCTAATGTATAAATATCTCAAGACTTTAAAAAATTGTGTCTCAATTATAGATGATTTTTTTCTTATGCTTGATGCACCAAAAAATTATCTTAATCCTATTTATAAAAGTATTTCTGCAAAAACTATTAAGGTTTTAAATGAATTAATGGAATTTTATGGTAATTATATCTTGGTAAAAAAGAAGGGTGTAAGTCAGTATACAGCAAACAATAGGATTTATATTCATAACACTCAACCAGACACCCAAATTATTTATAATCCTTTTGTCCCTGTTACAGCCGTTGGTACTAATAATCCTCTCTTCCCTGTTACAGCCGATTTAACTCTTGCTAGAGGTGGAGAAGAAACTAATTTGTTTGAAACCATTCCTCGCATTAATAATATTGCCGCTGAAATCATTGGGTGGAGAGAAATTGAAGGAGAATTTGACAGAACTTTGCGTGATAATGCTCATAGAACTGTTGCAAAATGTACTGAATTATTGAGGACAGCTACATGATTTGTTTAGATATGTATGGTATGGATGAATATCAAACTGAAAAGGAAAGAATTCTTTTTAAGGGGAAAAAGCCCAACAGACATAATATTGTCCAATTTATTGCAGCTATGACTTGTTTAGTTAAGGATTTAGAAAATGTAGATTTTGGAGAAGCAGTTTATAGAAAACCTAAGAGTAAAAATGATTGGATGATTCTTTGGAATATTTCTAAAAAATTTAATGTTATCCTTGAATATTACAATGAGTTGATTGTATGGCAACCAAGTTGGCTTGTGTCTCTTGTAAGTGATGCTTCATTATGGAATGCAAAAACAGGTGGAAAGCTGCCACAACCTTTTACTTATCTTAATGATGGTGCATCTTATAACAACCTATTAAATGGTAAATCTTTCCATATTACTTGGTCTAGCATTATCGAAAGAAGAACATTTTTTGAAGAAAATGAGGTTGTTATTACTCAAGCATTTGAACGCGCATTAAACGGTAAAAACAAAAATTGTAACAATTATTTTGGAAGTTTAGGATTTTATATTACTCGTCATTGGCACGATTTACAATTTGCATTTGCTTTTTTAGATTATTTAACAATTCGTATTACTTTTGATAAATATGAAAAAGAATCTTGTATTTGGCGTACCTTAAACGAACATAATATTATAAATAATCCAGAAAATTGTGATGAAATAAGACAAACAGTGGTTACAATTCACAAACTTCATTTGTCTATTAATGCAGTTAATTCAATATTAAATTTCAATTCTAATTCTATTGCTACTGAAAAAGAAAGAGTACATAATAATTATTATAATTACTGGATTTAAAATAAATTAATTTAAAAAGGAGATAACTATAATGCCTAAGTCTTATATGGCACGTAAATTCAAAACTCGCAAAAATAGTTCTATTAATTACACACTTCTTGCTCGCCAAAAGGAATTTCCTAAGTTGACTTGTAAGAAGAATCTTCCCACTCCTGATACTAAAGATAGTGACAATCCTAATAATGTCAAGTACATTCTCAAGGAAAATGATACTCAATGTGCTATCTTCTCTACAGAGCTTAAGTCTCAGGATAATCACAAAGACCCTCTTTATTTGATTGTGGGTGCTCTTACTGGTGCTCTTCTTCTTACTGACAAGGAAATTGAAGAGTATTTTGATTTGACTCCTATGATTGATAAGAAGCTTACTCTTAAGGATGCTCCTTATAAGAACACTGGTGTTAAGATTGAGTATGATACCAATGATATTCCTACAGATATTGTTGACTTTAAAGGTGCTCCCATTAAGTAAAGGAGAATAATATGAAAAATAATGATTTCCCCACTAACCCAGTAGCTTTTGCTCAATATGTTTGGGAAAATATTGAAATTAAAGACATATTAGTTGATAGATTTCACAATTTTTGGAAAGTAACTTCTTATAAAATTTGCAATGGTCGTAAAATAAGAATTGAAATTCGTTGTATTAGTGACTCTGGCACAGACTACAAAAATGGAGGTTGCAAAAAATTAACTCGTTATGACCTTGCTAGCAAATATTATTTTTATATTAATAATATTGCTGTTGAGATTCCCGATGTTGAAGATTGGAATGCTGGAACTTTCGTCCAAAATTATAATACGCTTTGGTATATTCTTGATACAATGGCTCCCATTACAAAAGAAGAAACATCGGATATGTATGCTTTGTTTCTTTTAACTCAAGAAGCAGATAAGATTTACGAAGAAAAAAACGAAAAAATTTCTACTATCAGGACTTTAAATGAGTTAAAGAACAAACTTGAAAAACGTGATTATGATGGAGACAAGATTCGAGAAAAATGTGAAAACTGTCTCCCAAAAGAGGACAAAAAAATGACCGAAAATGAAAAAAATTACTTCCCTAAAAATAAGGAAAAAACGGGTGTCGATACCCAATTAAAATCCGCATTTTATTCACAGGAAGAACTCGATGAAGCCATCAGAAAAATTGATGACTTCCTTGAAACCCATGCAAATACTGCTAAAAATAAGTGTAAAGAATCTGTTAAGAAATTTACAGACTTCTCCGACAAGGATTTGGATGAGATTTGTACACGAGTGGTGGACACTTTTTATTCGGCCTCTGATTTTTCTAAGAAAGCCTTTTGTGATTTTAGAAATTGGTGGAGAGAAAACCATAAAGATGATGAAGTTAAGGTAAAAGAATCTAAAAAAGAACCCGAAAATAAAACGGAAACTCTTAAAGTAAACAATAATTCTGTTATTACCGTTGATAATAATGAGGTTGATACTAAAAAGAATAAAGTTAACAACACTGATGTAGAAAAGCCTAAGCCTGTCTTTAAGCTCGGTGATGTTGTCTATACTAAGGGAGAATCTGTTGGCTATATTTCTCGTATTGGATATACTGATAGATATTGTTATTATTATTGGACACCAATTATCATTTCTTCTAATGACAAGACACTTAAGGATGAAGAAATTGGCTTAACTTATCCTTATGAAACCCATTACAAGCGTATTGGTAACTATCTTATGTCTGACCTTAATTGCGTTAAGAAAATGGCTCGTATTGATTCTGTTTATAAGTTAAGTGAAGATAATCTTAAAAAGTTCCCTTATCTTGATAAGTATATAACCGACTTTGAAAATAATGAAAAAGATAATAACACACCTACAACAGATAGTGCAACACCTCCACTCAGCAGAAAAACTGTTAATGCTAATTCACTCCCTAATTATCTTAATAAGCTTAATCTTACTGATTCTGCTTATCTTTGTGAAAGCAATACTGGTTTAACTCATGCTAACGCATTAAAACTGAATGATGTTAACGCATTAAAACTGAATGATGTTATTGATTCTCTTAATAGTATTATTCATTATCTTCAAGAAGAAGAGCGTAGAAGACAATTTGAAGAAAGATAATATGTAATTCAGTTAAATAATAACAAAAAATAACAAAAGAAGAGTCATTTTGGCTCTTCTTTTTTTATTAAATACTTGACTTCTGGTTTGCAATTTGCTATACTGTAAATACAAAGAAGAAAAGGAATGGTAATTTATGACTTATTACGTTATTAAGTTTGTTTGGAAGGATTATCGCAACTTCGTTCAGACCACTTATGCTGGTTATAATTATAATATTTATCATAATTGGGGACCTTCTTTTTATTGTGACTTCAATGAAGCTGAAAAATTTGACAGTGTTGAAGCAGCTAAGAATTTTTACGAAAAGTATAGTAGTTACTTTAAGGTTTCTATTGAAAGAGAAGATTCTTCTGTTTATATTTCCAAAATCGTTATTAACACAGAAGACGTGGAAAAAATTTAAAGGAGAATAAAATGAAAAATCAGTTTATCATTGAGTTTACTTATTATGAAAAAGATAAAATTCGTACCACTTCTGCTGGCTATATCCTTTCTCTTCCTTCTCCTTTCCGTTCTTTCGACCAAGCAAAAAGATTTAAAACTATTGATGATGCAAGAGGATGGCTTACAGATATCTTAAAAGACATTAACAACAATCCTGATTTTGCTTTTCCAAGAAGAAAGTTAAAATCTGTCCAGTTTCTTTGCATTCAGGTCTTTGCTGCGGAAGATATTACGGAAAGGTATATTTCTAATGCTGAACGTTTTCTTGAAAAAAATTATCAGCTTAGATAATAAACATTATTTATTTTAAACTTGTTTATCTCATATCGGATAAACAAGTTTATTTTTTGTTTTAAATTGTGCTTGACAGGTTGACTTTTATGTGTTATACTATATATGGGTTAATAGAATTCGCCATATTGTGCAACTATTAATACTACTATGTAAAGGAGATAATTTATGGCTGAATAGAAATAGAGCCTTTATCTTAGAGTTTAGGAAAAACTATCTAATGTTTCTACTGTCAATAATTATAAAGAACTTTGTAAATTGTTGGATGAAACCGATTATTCCAAACCGTCGCAAAAGAAACACCAAAAGAAACAATTAGAAAATTGGAAAAAATGTTTCACTTGGAGAAAAAACAAAGATAAATTTATCAATATCAAAGTTATTCCTCCCGAAGAATATTATCAAGCTGTAGTTAAAGAATTATATCAAAATACGGCTATTTGGATTTTTTGTTCATTCCTTAATATATATGGACAATATACGAATGGAGAAAATCTTTGTATTTCTAAAGGAGATTTAGCTACTGCAATAGGTTTATAGAATGAAAATTTCAAACATTTCCATTCTTCTCCCTATATTTATGGTAAACGTTTAGAAAAATACACTTTGGATTTAAAGGATTCCAGATATCCCTTTGCCACAGAATCTAAAAAAGAAATAAGAGAAACAAGAAAAGAGAATGAATCTGCTTTAGCAAAACATACAATGAGTGTATTAGAAGATTATGATTCTCATACTTCAAAGTAGAATTATTATCAAGTAGAATCCATTTTGAGCCAATTAGAAAAAGAAGGAGTTATTTTTTTACAAAATACTATTGTAGGCGGATTTATTGATAAAGATAAACTACCATTTGATGCAGACTATTCAGCTATATATGAAGAGAATGGAAGTTTTTACCTACCTCTTAAAAATAAAGAACCTCTTCTTGTTACTTATAAAGAACGACCTTTAACTTCTAAAGAAATAGATACTTATGTTAATCTTAGAGGTCAAATTTTTATAGAATTAGGCTGCAATTGTTTTTCAAGTTTGATTTCAAATGGTAAGCAAAAAGAATTTGAACAAAAAATGACTCAAGGACTTATTAACCGTCTTGGAGCAGTTTTTGCTTATCCTTCTTATTTAATTAAATATTCTACTGCCCTTGTTGCTTTAAATGAATCCCACTACAAAAATCAGACTTCTGATTTTTTTGATGAATTGCTTTTACGAAAAAATCTTACTACTAACAACAAAGAATCTCAAAAGAAAATTCTTAAACTTAAAGAAAAAAGACAGCACACTGAAATTATAAAATCAAGACACGTTATAAAAAAACAAGATGGAACTGTTGAATTTCCTAATAAAGAAGAAGAAAAAGCGGTATAGCTTTCGCAATAGTATGAAATTTTCTTATATGAAAAATTAAATAAAGACCTAATTCAACTTAACTTAGACAAACTTATACCTCAAAATCTTGAATCTCTTTCTTCTAATCCTTCCGAAAAAAGCTCTGTATGGGAAAATTTATTTAATAAATCTTGGTCTAAAATATAGAATTCTCAAGACCCTTGATTTTACTTATCTTTTTTCTTGTACGGTGCAAAATTTGAAAAATTGAAAAAAATAGACAGTCTTTTTTCCTTTTAAAAATATGGCTTTTCTTTCTTAAAAGGGAAATATCATTCGGATATATATTATTATTTAATATAAGAGAAAGGTATTTCCCTTGGTTTTCTTTTTTACCTTATTTTTATTGGTGTTTTTTCTTTAAAAATTTTTGTCGTTTTTAAATTTTTGCACCATCTTTAAAAAAGTCCCTCAACAGGAGAGTTTCTAACTTCATACTTCGCTTGCGCTCGTATTCACTAAGAAACTCTATCCTTTCTACAACTTTTATCTCAATATCTTTGTAATAATAAGCAATACCTTCCTGTTCCATTTTAAAAACCACACGACAGAAAATGAAAGAAAGGTTAGAGTTTGTTGAAGTGAGCCTTGCGAACGATTACAAACTCTTACTCCTTTCTTCATTTGGCAGTCGTAACCGCGAGAGGATGTTTGCATTATGAAAGAGAGAGCATTAGCGACGGATGGAGCGTAATGCGACCATCTTTCATAATGATACAAACACCGCATCACGGTGGATTATCGGCGAAGCACCTTCGTAATGATAAAACAATTATTTAAAAACATCTTTGTAATAATAAGAAGAAATCTTTATTAAACTATTGACTTCTTACTCTATATCTGTTATTATATCTATGCTGAGAAAGATAATTGATAAAATATAAGTATCTGTCTTTCGTAACACCAAAATTCTGGAAGTTCTTATGTGAAGTGGAGTGCCTGCACGAACACTGAACTTAGAACTTCCCCTGTGAATGGAGTTTGTATTATGAAATCTGTGAAGCTTAATTCTTCTGCTAAATATAAAAACAATAAGTTCCAAATTAAGTACCTTAAAGCAAAAAAGAATAATATCGTTCTGTTTGCTACTTATGATACTGATTGGGATGAAGAAGATAATATCTTTTATAGAGCATATAAGTTCTTTATTTATTTCAATAGAAAGAAAAGAGCTGTTGGCTATATTGGAGATAGCACTGTTTATACTTGTTATGAATTTAATTCCAATGATAATATGAGTTTCTTTATGAATTCTTTTCAGAGAGATGCTAAGAGATTTCTTGATAATGTGCTTAATTAAAAAATAAAGGAAGTGTAATTATGGGTTCTATTCTTACTCATACATTTGGTACTTATACTGTATTTCGTACTATTCATTCTATCTATGAGAATACTAATGAGGTCGTTCCTTGTATCGTAGCTTTTACTCCTTGTGATGATATGATGCTCGGTCTTGCAGATTGGGAATTACAAGATGTATTTGATACTTTTGATTATCTTTTGAAAAACCAGTTTGACTCTTTTGCTAAATCTGCTATTTATGATGGTAATTCTTCTCCTTTGAATATTTCTGAATTGGTTGATGAAGTTATTGAAATTATGGAAAAGAATTATAATTTTTATAGATGTAGTATTGAAATTGTTAAGCCTATTGAAGATGTTTACTTTGAAGAACTAACTGGTATTCGTGATATGAATAAGACTAAAGAAATTCGTAAAGTGGATATTAAATTTGTTGATGGTATGGTTACTGATGTTGATAGAGAAAAAGCTAAAAAATCTGACAAGCCCTTGTCAGGTCTTGAATCTGACAAGCCCTTGTCAGGTCTTGAATCTGACAAGCCCTTGTCAGGTCTTGA
>ERZ791923.63-NODE-63-length-151490-cov-14.262991_pt1 | contig 151490 bp, 162 predicted proteins | sample MGYA00510133_ERZ791923 | MGnify/ENA primary metagenome ERZ791923 (study PRJEB30046, sample SAMN00792106) | human gut metagenome | study: EMG produced TPA metagenomics assembly of the A metagenome-wide association study of gut microbiota in type 2... | reverse complement strand
TATCTTTTAAAATATATAAGGAGAAGAAAAAAATGGAAATAATTTTTTATTCGACTAATTGTCCGAAATGTAAGATTCTTGAAAAGAAACTTACAGAAAAAAATATCAAATTCACAAAGAATAACAATGTAGTTGAGATGGCTGAATTGGGGATTGACCAAGTTCCTGTTCTCTCTATTAATGGTAGTTTGTTAAACTTTGTAGAAGCAAACGAATGGATTAACGAAAGGAAGGATTGTGAATGAATATTCCAATAAAAGTAAACCAAGATTTTGAAAAAACTCTTATGTCTTTAAGCAGTAAATATGGTGAAGATTTTGAAATTTTGAATGGTATTCACAAAACACAGTTGAATTACTCAGATTTTATTGATGGTTTCGTTGATAAAAAGGTAGCAGATGCTACTATTGATTCAAGTGCAAATGTTGCGAATAAAGATATTAGAAGTCTAATGAGTGAAAAGGGTAAACCAGAAGATAAGTTATTTGCTTTTAATAAGATTTTTTATGAACTAAAGAAAAAGTATGGTCTAAAGACTGCTAAGGAATGGCTGGAAACAGAGTACAATGGTGGTTTTTATCTACACGATGCCTCATCATCAACCTATGTACCATACTGCTATGCTTACGATTTAACAAGACTAGCGACCGAAGGTTTATTCTTTTTGAATAATTATAACAACAAAGCACCAAAGCATTTAACAACATTCTTAGATGATTTAATTGAATTTATCAGTTTTATGTCTAATAGAAGTTCGGGTGAACAACTGCGCCCATCTGTTTCTTTTCCATTTATCAGTGGGGTCACATATTGTGGCTAACGGGGAAGGCTAAATATGAATAACATACAAGCTAATCCCGTGGAAACTATCAAAAAAGATATTTACATTATAAAAAACAAAATTAACAACAAGGTTTATGTAGGACAATCCAAAAATGCAAAGATAAGATTTAAACAACATTGTAAATTGAGTAATATGAATAACTCCGAAATCGGAAAAGCAATCAGTGAATATGGCAAAGAAAATTTTTCATTAGAGATTGTTGAACATCAAATTACAAATTATAATGAGAGAGAAAAATATTGGATTAAATATTATAATTCTGTTATTCCATTTGGATATAATGTTCAAGAAGGTGGTGAAAAGCCACCAACATTGTATGGTGAAGATAGTCCGGCTTGTGTACTATCAGATGAAAAACTAATAGAATTAAAAAAAGATTTGGCTAATACAAAACTATCCTACTTAAAACTTGCAGATAAATATAATATATCAAAAAGACAAATATTAAGAATCAATTACGGATTAAGTAGAGCAAATATCAATGAAAAATATCCTATTCGCAAAAAAGCCAATATTAATGGCAAATTGTCAGATACAGATGTTAAGGTTATTATTGAATTGTTAAAACATACATATTTTTTTAATGGCGAAATAGCAAGAATGTTTAATGTTGAGGTACACGCAATATCAGATATAAACACAGGTAAAACACATAAAATTAAGGATGAGATATATCCAATCAGAAAATGGAAAAGTTGTGGCGTAATAAAATTTACTTATCAACAAGTAACAGAAATTATAATGTTGTTAAAAAATACGGAAATGTCACTTAATCAAATTGCAAAAAAATATAATGTGAATGTTAATTCTATTCAGGAAATAAATAATGGATTTTCTAAAAAATATAGAAGAGATGAAATAATATATCCGATTAGAAATTATTGATAGCTCTGTAACGACTATCCTCGTTAAGAGGAGTAAACACACTATTGATACGTGTGTTGAAAGAGAAACAGCATAACAAAGGTTATGTCAAAATCTAGTCTAGCCTTTATGGAAACATAAAGAACCAACGGCAGTTGGTATTCCAAATATTCTTATTTGGACTTATTATTTTTGGAAAAAAGATTGTGAAAATGGTTATTACATCAAAGATAAAGATTACTATATTAGACAATCATTCCAAAAATTCATTTACCGTTTAAATCAGCCATTTATGAGAATTGACCAATCAGCATTTGTAAATGTTTCTATCTTTGATAGAAATTATATTGAGTCACTATTCGGTGGTGTTGAATATCCGGATGGTACATATGTAATTGATTGTGTAGATGAACTGATTGAACATCAAAAAGTATTTATGGAGGTCATTTCAGAAATTCGACAAGAAAATATGTTTACATTTCCTGTACTTACATATTCATTGCTAAAAAGAAGTGACATTACAAAAGATGAAGCAAAAGAAATGATAGAAAATAAAGATTACAATGTTTTTGTCGATAAAGATTTTGCGAGATGGTGTTCAGACCACAATACTATGTGGAATGATAGTAATTTCTTTATTAGCGAAGATGTTACAACCCTATCTAACTGTTGCAGACTTCTTTCTGATACAACAAAATTAAGTGGTTTCATCAATTCTATTGGTGGCACTGCACTTTCAATCGGCTCAGTTAAGGTAAATACAATTAACTTAATGAGAATTGCACTTGAAAGTAATTGTGATGAAGAAGAATATCTCAAACTACTTCGTGAACGAACTGTACTTTGTTGTAAAACACTTGAAATTGTTAGACACATTATCAAAAGAAATGTAGAAAAGGGCTTATTGCCAAATTATCAAGATGGTGCCGTTGAAATGGACAAACAATATTGCACGGTCGGTATTCTCGGTTTATTTGAAGTAATCGAAAAATTTGGTTACACAAGAACAGATGAGTTCGGCAATACATATTACACAGATGAAGGTATCGAATTAGCAAGTAAAATCTTTGAAGTGCTAAACGATGTTAAAGATAATTTCACAAATGATTTTTCATTTAACATTGAAAGTGTACCAGCCGAAAGAGCAGCGGTAATTCTATGCCAAAAGGATAACCTACTATACAATATTAATGATAAGTTTATTTATTCTAATCAGTGGATTCCACTTTCAGCAAAGTGTACAATTCAAGAAAAACTAAAGCTAAGTTCTATCTTGGATGCTAAATGTTCAGGTGGTTCTATTGCACATATCAACCTAGAATCTAATTTTCCAAACAAAGATACTGCGTGGGATGTGCTAAATAAGATTGCATTATCTGATGTTATTTATTTCGCATTTAATACTCGTATTAATGAGTGTGAAAACCATCACGGTTTTGTTGGAACTAATATGTGTCCTACTTGTGGCAAACCAGTGTATGACACCTACCAAAGAATTGTTGGTTATCTAGTACCTACTAGAAACTATTCAAAGGATAGATTTAAGGAATTTAATACTCGTAAATGGTATGAATATGCTGAAATGGTTGGTGAACAGTAATGCTTTTAAAGGCATTAGTTGATGAGGATTTTACCAATTATAAGGTAACATCAATGTTGATTGCTTGTCATTCTTGTTCTTTTAAGTGTGACAAAATGTCAGGAAAGCAGGTGTGTCAAAATGGCACACTTGCTAATCAACCAAATATTGAAATTTCTATTGATAGTATTGTCAATAGATACCTTAGCAATATTTTATCAAGAGCCATTGTGTTTGGTGGCTTAGAACCATTTGATGACATTGCAAATGTAATTGCAGTAATAAAAAAATTAAGAAACAATGGTAATAATGATGATGTAGTTATTTACACAGGTTATACCGAGGTTGAGATTATAAAGATGTGGAATAAAGAATATGAAAAACTAAAACAATATCCGAATATTATTATTAAATATGGTAGATTTATTCCGGATGAAAAGTCACACTTAGACCCAATTTTAGGTATCGAATTGGCTAGTAGTAACCAATATGCTAAGAAAATATCATAAGGAGTAAATATGGCAAAAGTAAAAACAAATCCTGATAAAGAAATCGTAAATGAAATTCGTGCAAAACTAAAAGAAAATGGGGGATATTGCCCTTGTAGAATTTCAAAAACCGAAGATACAAAATGTATGTGTAAAGAATTTAGAGAAATGGTGGCAAACGAAGAAGAAGGAATATGTCACTGTGGACTTTATATTATTGAATAAGAAAGAGAGATTGATTAAGAAATGAAAGAAATTAAGATTAAATATCATAATCCAGAACTAGCAAAGAATGAAAAGATTGAAATTGGTGATTGGATTGATTTAAGAGCAGCAGAAAATGTTAAGCTAAATGCTGGTGATTTCAAACTTATTAGTTTAGGCGTATCAATGAAATTACCTGATGGCTATGAGGCACACGTTGTTCCTCGTAGTTCAACTTTTAAGACTTGGGGTATCTTACAGACAAATAATATAGGTATCATTGATAACTCTTATAGTGGTACTAACGATATTTGGAAATTTCCAGCTTATGCCCTTAGAGATACAGAAATCAAAGTTAATGACCGTATTTGTCAGTTTAGAATTGTAAAGAAACAGCCGGAAGTTGAATTTGTTGAAGTTGAAAAACTAGATGATACCGACCGTGGTGGCTTTGGCAGTACAGGTACTAATTAATTACATAAACTTAACAACTACTAAAACTGTCTGAATAAATAGGTGTGGATTAATTCTGCACCTATTATACTATAAAATAGTTATTATAAGAGGTATGTATGGATAAGACATTATTAAATGTAAAAGAAATTTGTGAATATTTGGGCTTAGGCGAAACAAAAGTTCGCCAAATACTTCACGAAGATAATTCTTTTACAATAAAAATTGGAAATAGATTATATGCACATAAAAACCTACTAGACAAGCATTTAGAAAGATGTGCGAAATATAATATTGCTTTATAAATAAGCAAAAATTTTTGTACATTTACGCAAAAATATATTGATTTATCGTAAAAACAATGTTATTATAAAGACAATAATTAAGAACCATAAGAATTTCAAGTTATTAAAAGGAGAAACTTATGGGAAAAGATTTAAAAGGTAAAGATTTAGGAAAAGGTTTTGGTCAAAGAAAGGACGGTCGTTACGAGGCTAGGTGTATGGTTAATGGTCAGAAGTTATGTTTATATGGCACGAACCTTACACAGTTAAGAAAAGATTTTGAAAAAGCAAAAATAAGTATTACCTGCAACCAAACAGGTAATTACGCAGCTATGTTGTTGAAAGATTGGTTTGAGGAATGGTTTGTTGAATACAAGATTCCTCGACTAAAAAACAAAGAAAGTGCAAAGGTTTATAAGCGTAAGGTTAAAAACACCTATATCAATGAATTAGGTTTAAAGCCTTTAAGGACTATTTCACAATCTGATGTGCAAAAGGCAACAAATTCATTAGTTGAACAAGGTTACAAGTATAGGACAATCAAAGAAGCCTTATCTTCTTTCACACAATGTATGGAAGCAGCAATGTACAATAAGGCATTTATTATTAATCCTTGTCAGGATATTTTTGTTCGTAAATGTAACATTTCACCACCAAAAGATATTCGTTTTCTTGAACAATGGGAAATTGATTTGTTTTTTAAAGCTCTTGAAAGTAGTTTTTATAAAGAGCCTTTTGCAATTATGATGAATACTGGTTTGAGAATTGGTGAATTTGGTGCATTGAGATGGGAAGATATAGACTTTGATAGAAAATGTATCAATGTTAAACGGAATTTAGTCGTTCATTATGTTGACGGTGTAAAAACTGAAAAGATTTCCACTCCTAAAACATTAAATGGTTTTCGTAGTATTCCTTTCTTTGATGGCGTTGAAGAGTTATTACTAACTTGGAAAAAGAAACAAGCAGAATATCGTCAACAAGCTGGTGAGAAATGGATTACAAATGACAGGTTCGGAGATTTAGTTTTTACAACTACTAAAGGTACTACTGTTAATAGGTACATCGCACAACATACGCTTAATAAAGCAACAAGAGATATGCGGTTGTTAGAAGCAACAAACGCTATTGATGAGGGCAGAAATTATCGTGTTGTTAAATCTATTTCACCTCACGCATTAAGACATACATTTGCTACTTTATGTTTTAAAAACCATTTAGACCCTATCTTTGTTCAAAGAATTATGGGTCACGCAAGTTATAAAACAACATTGCATTATACACACATTTTGAAAATTACTTCTGAAGAAGAAGTGCAAAAATTCAAAAATCCATTATCAAATTCAAAGAATATGGTTTCTAATTTTGCGTAATAATAATTTTTGCGATAAAAAAATAATCAATGTTTTAATGCCTAAAATGATTTACGCAAATCGTTTTGCGTACAGATAATTTTATAATGCTTATAAATGCGATTGCAAAGCCATTTATAAAAATACTTTGCATTTATGACTAAGTAATTTAATTTTTGCTTATATTTAAGGCTATCTCATACGAGGTAGCCTTTTTTGTTTATAATTTTTGTTAAAAATCATTAATAATTAACTTTACAATTTCCTTGGTTTAGTGTACAATTATAGTGTCTAAAAATATATATTATGGATAGGAGTGTAATTTCCATGGAAAAGAAATATAATCGAGTTCTTCTTAAATTATCCGGTGAATCTCTAGCCGGTGATGAAAAGAAAGGTATTAACTTTGACATAGTTGAAACTTTTTGTAAGTCAATCAAGAAGTGTGTAGATGCCGGTGTACAGGTAGCTATTGTTGTTGGTGGTGGTAACTTCTGGCGTGGCAGAAGTTCAGGCAAGATGGATAGAACAAGAGCAGACCATATGGGTATGTTAGCTACAACTATCAATGCTTTAGGTGTTGGGGACACACTTGAACAAGAAGGTGTTGATGTTAGAGTTATGACTGCAATTTCAATGCCACAGGTTGCTGAACCATACATTCGTAACCGTGCAGTTCGTCACCTTGAAAAGGGTAGAGTTGTAATCTTTGGTTGTGGTACAGGTAACCCATTCTTTAGTACAGATACTGCTGCTGCTCTTCGTGCAGTAGAAATTGATGCTGACATTATTATGAAAGCTACTATGGTTGATGGTGTTTATGATAGCGACCCTAAGAAAAATCCTAATGCTAAGAAGTATGATAAGGTTACATATGATGAAGTTCTTGCTAATAACCTAGCTGTTATGGATAGCACAGCTGCTTCACTATGTAAGGATAACGATATGCCTATATTAGTATTTAGTGTCAACGAACCTGACAATATTTTCAGAGCAGTATGTGGTGAAAATATTGGTACAATTTGTGAAAAGTAATTTGGAGGATATATAAATGCAAACAGTTATTAATGGTACAAAGGATAAAATGCAGAGAAGAGTTAACCACCTGGAAGAAGAATACAGTGGTATTCGTGCAGGTAGAGCAAACCCTGCAGTTCTTGATAAGGTAACAGTTGATTACTATGGCACACCAACACCTGTAAATCAGGTTGCTGCAGTTTCAATTGCAGAAGCTAGAACACTTGTTGTTCAGCCTTGGGATACTTCTTTGCTAAAGGATCTAGAAAGAGCAATTCAGATGTCTGATGTTGGTATTAACCCTCAGAATGACGGTAAGGTTCTAAGACTTAACTTCCCACCTCTAACAGAGGACAGAAGAAAAGAAATTGTTAAGGAAATCAGGGAAATGGCTGAAGAATCTAAGGTACAGGTTCGTAATGCAAGAAGAGAAGCTATTGATAAGATTAAGGCTCTTAAGAAGTCCGGTGACATTACAGAAGATGACCAGAAAAATGGTGAAAAGAAAGTTCAGGATATTACTGATAAATTCACTAAAGAAATAGATGCTATTTCTGAGAAAAAGCAAAAGGAAATTATGGCAATCTAATATGGCTTTATTTAGAAAAAAACAAGAATATTCAATAGACAACATTATTCTACCTGAACATGTTGGAATTATTATGGATGGAAACGGCAGATGGGCAAAGAAAAGAGGCTTACCTCGTAGTGCCGGACATTCTGCCGGTGCAAAGAACTTTAGAAAGATAATTCGTTATTGTAGTGATATTGGCATTAAGTACCTTACTATGTATGCCTTTTCAACAGAGAATTGGAAAAGACCTCAAGATGAAGTTGATGCTTTGATGAAACTGTTTAAACAGTACCTTGAAGAAGCATTGAGAGATTTCCAAGATGATGTTATTAAGCTAAAGTTCATTGGTGATATTAATGGCTTTTCTGAGGATTTACAAAAGCTAATGATTGATGCTGAAGAAGGTAGTAAAGACAGAGATGGTATGGTTCTTAACCTAGCTATGAACTACGGTGGTCGTGATGAACTGGTTATGGCTGCAAAGTCTATAGCAGAAAAGGTTAAGAATGGTGAACTTTCTGTTGATGACATAACAGAAGATACTATTTCAAATAATATCTATACTGCCGGTCAGCCTGATCCTGATTTAATCATTAGACCATCCGGAGAATATAGAACTTCCAACTTCCTATTGTGGCAATCTGCATATTCCGAATATGTAATTATGGATAAGTTGTGGCCTGATTTTAACTTTGATGATATGAATTACGCCTTAATTGAATATGCCAAGAGAAACCGTCGATTTGGTGGGGTTTAGGAGGATAATATGAAAACAAGGCTTATTACTGCTGGTGTTGGTATTTCAATAGTAATAGTTGTATTGCTATTAAGTCAGTTTGTTTCACCACTATTTACTACAATTATTCTTTCACTTCTTACTGCACTTATGGTGTCAGAAGTGTTAACAGCCAAGAAACTATTAAAAGAATACAGAATCAGTTTGTTAAGTATTGCCTTTGGTTTTGCAATGCCAATGGTATCATTTACAAGATTTAATTTCTTGCCATTCTTTATTTACCTAATTGCAATGCTTTGTATGATGGTGTTCTTCCATCATGAAGTCAGACTAGGGAATATTGCCTATGCATTCTTTACTACTGTACTTATCACAACAGGTATGGGTGCAACGACTTACTTAACAACATTGTTTGATATTTATACTGCTTTCTATGCAGTACTTATTATGGGTGTACCTTGGATTGCTGATGCCGGTGCTTATTTTGTCGGTGTTAAATATGGTAAGCATAAACTTTGTCCTGAAATTAGTCCTAAAAAGACTATTGAAGGTGCAGCCGGTGGTGTTCTGACCGGTATTCTTAGTGCCGTTATTATCGGTCTAATTTTTAACTTTATTTTCGGTTATGATTACATTAATTATTGGGCATTAATTATTATCGGACTTGTAAATACACCACTATCTATGCTAGGTGACCTTTCATTCTCTATTATTAAGAGAACTCTTGGCATTAAGGACTATGGTAGCATTATGCCGGGACATGGTGGTATGCTGGATAGATTTGATAGTGTTATTGTTACTGCACCATTTGTTTATGTAGTAACACTATTTACTGTGATTATTATGTAAGAGGTTAAAATGGTTAAGAATATATCAATTTTGGGTTCAACAGGTTCAATCGGAACTCAGGCTCTTGATGTATCTCGCAAACTAAACTTAAATATATCAGCTATAACTGCATATAGTAATATTGATATTTTAGAACAACAGGTGAGAGAGTTTAAACCCTCTCTTGCTGTTGTTTTTTGCGAAGATAAGGCAAAAGAATTTAAAACAAAAATTGCCGATACTGATACAAAAGTCCTTTCGGGTATTGATGGACTTATTGAAGCAGCTACAATTTCTTCAGCAGATATGATTCTAAATTCTGTTGTTGGTATGGTTGGTTTAACACCGACTTTAGCTGCAATTAATGCACATAAGGATATTGCTTTAGCAAATAAAGAAACTTTAGTTGCAGGTGGTAGCCTTGTAATGGATGCATTAAAGAAGAATAATGTAAATATGTACCCTGTAGATAGTGAACATTCAGCTATCTTCCAATGTTTACAAAGTATGAACCAAAAGAAAGAACTTAAAAAGTTAATTCTTACTGCATCAGGTGGTCCGTTCTTTGGAAAGAAAATTGATGACCTAAAGGATGTTACAGTTAAGGATGCACTTAATCATCCTAACTGGTCTATGGGTGCAAAGATTACAATTGACTCAGCATCAATGATGAACAAAGGTCTTGAAATTATTGAGGCAAGTTGGCTATTTGATATGCCACAAGATAAGATTGATGTTGTAGTTCATAGAGAGTCAATTATTCATAGTATGATTGAATTTGTGGATAATTCTGTTATAGCACAGTTGGGATTACCTGATATGAGAATTCCTATTCAGTATGCTATTACATATCCAAACAGATATGAAAGTCCTGTTAAAGAACTTGATTTAACTGAGATTTCCAATTTGTCTTTCTACAAGCCGGATTATGATACATTTAAGTGTTTAAGAGCTTGTAAAAAGGCTATTGAAATTGGAAAAACTGCACCGGCTATTGCTAATGGTGCAAATGAGGTTGCCAACAAGATGTTTAGAGATGGCAAAATTAAATTCTTAGAAATTGGTGACCTTGTGTATGATGCATTAAATAATGTGGAAGTACAGGAGATAAAGAGAGTAGAAGATGTATTAAATGCGGATAAATCTGCACGACAGTATGTATTAGATTCTGTCAAGTAATTGGAGGAGATTAAAATTACTTCTGTTTTAACAACTATTGCATTAATTCTTATTGGTGTATTACTATTTGAATTAATTATTTTTATTCATGAATTCGGCCACTTTATTACTGCTAAGAAAAGTGGAATTAAGGTTAACGAATTTTCACTTGGTATGGGTCCAAAGATTTTTTCTTTTGGAAAAGGTGAAACTAAATATTCACTGAGAATTTTTCCTATTGGTGGTTTTTGTGCTATGGAAGGCGAAGATGAAGAGTCACCTGAACCTAGAGCATTCAATAATGCAAAGGTCTGGAAAAGAATGATAGTTGTAATTGCCGGTGCAGTTATGAATATTATTCTTGGTTTTGTGTTGATGTTTGTTGTAGTGGTACAACAGGATGCGTATTCTTCAACTGAAGTACAGTCATTTCCTGCAACATCATTTTCTTCTTGCACAGGTTTGCGGTCAGGAGATGTGATTAAGGAAATTAACGGATACGGAATATCCACTAGTATGGATTTTAACTACCCAATTTCTACTGCTGAACTTAAAACTGTTGACGGTTCAACATTAGAGATTTACAAAGAGGACTGTGGCAACAATCTTTATAATATGGCAGTTAGTTTGGTTCAAGATAAAAACAATAAACTTAGTGATGAACAAGTAAGTAAAGTTAATGAGCTACTTTCTAAGTCAACTAACGAAATAGTAAAGGCAAAAAGTAAAGAAGATGCCTATTCTATTTACGAAAATTATTACAAGAAAATAAATGATGCTTGTGGTATCAAGGATTATAAGGTTGAAAAAATTGTAGAGAAAGAAACCCGTAAGCGTTACACTGCTGATATTTTAGTTGAGAGAAACGGTGAAGAAAAGCTACTAAAGAATGTACAGTTCTTTACTTATACAACTAAAGATAACAGTGACCCACAGGTTTCAATTGACTTTTATGTAAAGCCTATTGAAAAGACTTTTGGTTCAGTCATTTCTCAAACATTTAAACAAACTATCTCAACTTGTAAGATGATATATGCAAGTTTAGGTGGATTGTTAACCGGTAAGTTTGGACTAAAGGATATGTCAGGTCCTATCGGTATTGCCTCAGCAGTTACTACTGTTGCATCAGAAAGCCTATCATCAGGATTTATGAGTGCTGTAAATAGTATAATCTATGTTATGATGATTATTACAGTAAACTTAGGTTTATTTAATATGTTGCCATTCCCAGCCCTTGATGGTGGTAGATTTGTTTTCTTGATAATTGAAGCAATTAGAGGTAAATCTGTACCAAGAAAAGTTGAAGCAATTGTTAACGGAATTGGTATGGGACTACTAATATTATTAATGATTTTAATTACTGCTAATGATATTTTTAAATTAATTTGGTGATTTTATGGCAAGTAAAAGAAAAGTAAAAGCCGGTAATGTTGTTATTGGCGGTGGAGAGAAGATTGCAATTCAATCTATGCTAAATATACCGGCACATAATGTTGAAGATAGTGTAAAACAAGCAAAGGCTCTTGAAAAAGCAGGTTGTGATATTGTTAGAGCAGCCGTACCTGATATGGAAGCAGTTAAACTTATTTCAGCACTAAAGGAGAATATTTCAATCCCCGTTGTTGCAGATATTCATTTTAATTACAAACTTGCTCTTGAGTCAGTTGCAGCAGGTGTTGACAAAATCCGTATTAATCCGGGTAATATCGGTGATGATAGCAATGTTAAGGCAGTTGCTGATGCTTGTGCAAATAACGGTATCCCTATTAGAATCGGTGTAAATTCAGGTTCACTTGAAAAGTCAATTCTTGCAAAGTATGGTAGTCCTACACCACAAGCACTTTGTGACTCAGCACTATATCATGCTTCACTTTTAGAAAAATTTGATTTTAATGATATTGTTCTCTCAATGAAAAGTTCTTCAGTTAAGAATATGGTTGAAGCATATGAACTTGCATCTCAGCAATGTGATTATCCACTTCACCTAGGTGTAACAGAGGCCGGTACTGAAAGAATGGGTATTATTAAGTCTGCTGCCGGTATTGGTGCTTTATTAGTACAAGGCATAGGTGACACAATTCGTGTTAGTCTTACTGCTGACCCTGTAAAGGAAATTTATGCAGCTAAGGATATTCTAAAGTCACTTGATATGTATGATGGTGGCATCCAGTTTGTATCTTGTCCTACTTGTGGCAGAACAAAGATTGACTTAATAGCTTTGGCAAATGAAGCACAAGAAAGACTTAAGGATTGTAAGAAGAATATTAAAGTTGCAATTATGGGTTGTATTGTTAACGGTCCGGGGGAAGCAAGAGAAGCTGATATTGGTATTGCCGGTGGTGATAAGGTTGGACTTATCTTCAAAAAAGGTGAAATTATTTGCAAAGTTCCGGAAGACCAACTACTTGATAGATTAGTAGAAGAAATTGAGAAATTGTGAGAAATAGAGAAGTATAAATGAGTTCAGTTAAAGAAATTTTTTCAGACTACATATGTGAGGATGTACTAGACCAAAGCCTAGTACATTCTCAAGTGGAAAATTTAAGAATAAATAAAGGTACAAGAACTTTGTCTTTCATAATTCATTGTGATAGGCTTTATAGTGATACAGAACTTTCTAGCCTAAACAGTGAATTGATGAATTCTAAACTTGCACTAAGCAAGGTAATTATTACACCAAAGTTTAATTCAACACTATTTTCTGCTGATTGTTTTGATGAGTTACTTAATGAGTTGAGAAACAGAATTCCAACTCTTAACGGTACATTCAAAGATTGTGAAGTAACTTTTGAAAACAATTTGCTTAACATTACTATCAAGCATGGTGGTGGTGCATTACTAAAGGCAAAGAATTTTAACCATGAGTTGCAGAACCTTGTACAAGAGAGATTTGGTTTGCTAATAAAAGTAAATGTTGATGGTGTCCTAGAAATGGATGCTGAAAATGAATCTTATATTGAAGAACAGAAAACTGTTGAGCAAACAACAGTAAGACAAGAAGTTCAACAAGTGGTTCAAACTTATGCTATTGAAGAAAAACGCCTTGAAGAAAATGCAGAGGAAAGACTACAGAACAAAGAAGGCTTTGTAGAAGTTAGAGAGGGTAAGTTCCTTTATCCTCAAGTTAACTTACAAAAGTGCAGACCACTTTACGGTAGAACTATCAAGAAAGCACCTTCACCAATGAGTGATATTGCCTATGATACAGGTAAAATCACAGTATGGGGTGATGTATTTAGTGTTGAAAAGAAGGTTACTCGTTCCGGAGATAAAAATATTTTCAATATTCTATGTACCGACTATTCAGGTTCTGTAAATGTAAAAGTTTTCGGTGATATAGCCTCTACAAAAGTCCTTGACCAAATTAAGAAAGGCCAAACAATTATTGCCGATGGTGATATTGAAAATGATAGATATGCCGGTGAACTTGTACTAAATGCTCGTTCTATTGGTTTTACTGAAAAAATTGATGTAAAAGACAACGCTGACGAAAAGCGTGTAGAACTACATATGCATACCAATATGTCCGATATGGATGGTATTTCTTCTGCAAGTGATATTGTTAATCGTGCATATAAATGGGGACACAAAGCAGTTGCTATTACTGACCATGGTGTAGCACAGGCATTCCCCGAAGCTATGAATACAGCTGAAAGAATTAATAAAGACGAAAACAAAATCAAAGTTATTTATGGCTGCGAAGCCTATTTTGTTGATGACTTTGTTTCTGCAGTTAAAGGTACTCAGGATGAAAGTCTTGATGGTACATTTGTTTGTTTCGATATAGAAACTACAGGACTTTCTGCACAAAAAGAAAAGATTACAGAAATCGGTGCAGTAAAAATTAAAAATGGTGTAGTAGTAGATACATTTGAAACTTTTGTTAATCCTGAAAAGCCAATTCCTGAAAAGATTGTTGAACTTACAGGTATCAATGATGGTATGGTTAAGGACGCACCACTTGATGAAGAAGCAGTAAAAGACTTCCTGGAATTTGTAGATGGTGCAGTTGTAGTTGCCCATAATGCACCATTTGATACATCATTTATTAGAGCTGTTTGCGATAGAATGGGTGTAGAATACAACCTAACTTCTATTGATACAGTTGCAATTTGTCGTTCAATTTTACCTGATATTAAGAACTGTAAACTGGATACAGTTGCTAAATATTTAAGACTTGGTAACTTTAACCACCATAGAGCAACTGATGATGCGGAAATTCTATCAAGAATTTTCATTAGTCTATGCGATAGACTAATGGATGATTATGCAGTTAAGTCAACTATGGATATTAATACCCACCTTAACGGTGCAGACCAAAAGAAACTACCTGCTTATCATCAGATTATTCTTGTTAAAAACCAGGTTGGTTTAAAGAACTTGTATAAACTTATTTCTTATGCTCATTTAAAGTATTTTTATAGAAAGCCTAGAATTCCTAAGTCTGAACTTATTAAGCATAGAGAAGGCTTAATTATCGGTTCTGCTTGTGAAGCCGGTCAGCTTTTCAGAGCTATTACTTCCGGTAAACCTTGGGCAGAACTTAAGGATATTGCATCATTCTATGATTATCTAGAAATTCAGCCTTTAGGCAACAATGAATTTATGATTAGAAACGGTAGTGCTACCAGAGAAGATTTAATCAAGTATAACAGAACTGTTGTAAGACTTGGTGAAGAACTTAATCTCCCTGTTGTTGCTACTTGTGATGTTCACTTCCTAGACCCTCATGATAAGGATTATCGTAAGATTTTACAAGCATCAAAAGGCTTTGCAGATGCTGATCAACAAGCACCACTATACTTTAGAACAACTAAAGAAATGCTAAAGGAATTTGATTATCTTGGTGAAGAAAAAGCATATGAAATTGTAGTTAAAAATACAAATGCTATTGCTGATATGTGTGATTATGTACGACCAATCCCACCGGGTAATTTCCCACCATTTATTGAAGGTGCTGAGGAACAACTTAACTCAATTACTTGGAAAAGAGCAAAGGAAAAGTACGGTGACCCATTACCTGAAATAGTAAAAGCAAGACTTGATAAAGAACTTAATTCTATTAACACATACGGTTTCTCTGTTCTATATATGACTGCTCAAAAGCTGGTTGCAGATAGTGAAGCCCATGGTTATTTGGTAGGCTCAAGAGGTTCTGTTGGTAGTTCCTTTGTTGCTACAATGTCAGGTATTTCAGAAGTTAATCCACTTGCTCCTCACTATGTATGTAGTAAATGTAAGCACAGTGAATTTATCACAGACGGTAGTTATGGTTCAGGTTTTGACTTGCCACCAAAGGATTGTCCTGAGTGTGGTACACCTATGGATAGAGACGGTCACGAAATTCCATTTGAAACTTTCCTAGGATTTAAGGGCGACAAAGTTCCTGATATTGACCTTAACTTTAGTGGTGAGTATCAGAGTAAATCCCATAGATATACAGAAGAACTTTTCGGTCACGATAATGTGTTTAAAGCCGGTACAATAGCAACAGTTGCCGATAAAACTGCTATTGGTTATGTAAAGAAATATGAAGAAGAAAAGGGTAGAGTCTATAGCAAAACCGAAGAACTAAGACTTGCCAGTGGTTGTACAGGTATTAGAAGAACCACAGGTCAGCATCCCGGTGGTATGGTTGTTGTTCCTAAGGGTAAAGAAATTTATGATTTCTGTCCGGTACAACATCCTGCAAATGATATGAAGTCTGATAATGTTACTACTCACTTCGACTTCCATTCTATCCATGATACAATTTGTAAACTTGATGAACTTGGTCATGATTCTCCTACAGTTTATCATTACTTAGAAGAATTCACAGGTATTCCTGTTATGGAAGTATCAATGTCAGATCCTGATGTTTATTCATTGTTTACTTCACCAAAAGCATTAGGTGTTACACCGGAGGATATTGATTGTCAAACAGGTACTCTTAGCTTACCTGAATGTGGTACTAACTTTACAAGACAGATGATGATTGATGCAAAACCAACTTGCTTTGCCGATCTTATGCAGATTGCAGGTCTATCCCATGGTACTGATGTATGGCTAGGTAATGCTCAAGAACTTATCAAAAACGGTACTTGTACAATTTCAGAAGTTATCGGTACTCGTGACAGTATTATGACCTACTTAATGCACAAAGGTCTTGAACCCGGTATGGCATTTAAGATTATGGAAATTGTCCGTAAAGGTAATGCCACAAAGTTACTTACAGAAGAACATTTTGAGGCTATGCGTAGTCACAATGTTCCGGAATGGTACATTGATTCTTGTATGAAAATCAAGTATATGTTTCCTAAGGCTCATGCTGCTGCTTATATGATTTCTACTTTGCGTTATGGTTGGTATAAAGTGCATAAGCCACTTGCATATTATGCTGCTTACTTTACAGTTCGTGGTGAAGATTTTGATGGGGCAACTGTAATGAAAGGCAGAGATGCAGTTAGAGAGAAGATGAAGATTATCAAGCAAAAGGGTAACGAAGCATCTGCTAAAGAACAAACAGAATTTTCTACTTTGGAAATTATAAACGAAATGTTAGCAAGAGGCATTGAGTGCCTACCTGTTGATATTTACAAATCCGAAGCTAAGAAATTTATTATAGAAGATGGCAAGATTAGACTACCGTTTATGTCACTTTCAGGTATAGGTGAAGCTGCTGCAATTTCTCTTGCTGAATGTGGCAAGAAAAATAAGTATCTTTCAATAGAAGAAATGATTATTAAAACTAAAGTTTCCAGAGCAGTTATTGAAACACTTAAAAATGTAGGTTGTCTAAATGATTTACCTGAAAGTTCACAAATGTCTTTGTTCTAAGGAGGAATATATGAAAGATAAACGACTAAAAAGAGGTATAATTCTAATAGCAGTTGCAGCTTTATTCTGCTTTTTGATTATGAATTTTAACAAAGTAGTAAGTATTATTTCTACAATTTTTACTGTATTAACACCATTTATGTATGGCTTTATTATTGCTTATATATTAAAGTTCCCATATAACTTCTTTTACGAAAAAGCCTATAAAGGCATAGGCAAGAAACATGAAAAATGTAAAGTAATGCGAAAACCACTTGCTATTATAACTACCTATGTAATAGCCATTTCTGTAATAGCTTTCTTAATGGTTATTATTATACCTAGCTTGGTAGATAGCTTTGCAGAGTTATCTAAAAATATTATTAACTATGGTAAACAGTTTGAACAGTTGGCTGCACAATTTATAGATTGGGCAAACGCAACATTCGGTTTATCACTACAAATGGATAACGGTCTTGTTGACTTTATTAACAAGTTTACAAAGATGTTCTCAGGTGGTAATATTCTTGATACTGTTAAGTCACTGTTAAGCAGTATTTTCCCTGAAATCCTTTCTACTGCAAAAGTTGTTTCTTATGGTGTATATAACTGGATTATCGGTATTGTTGCATCAATTTATTTCCTATCATCAAAGGAACTTATGTGTGGTCAAGTAAAGAAACTTACTATGGCTTATGCTCCTAAGAAATGGCAAAACAAGATTTTCAAAGTAACTCATATGTCAAATGAAGTATGTGGTAACTTTATTATCGGTCGTGTAATTGACTCTTTAATTATCGGTGTACTTTGCTATATTATTTTACTTGTATTCAACTTTGATTACGCTTTACTGATTGCAGTTGTAGTTGGTATTACAAATGTTATTCCATTCTTTGGACCATTCCTTGGTGCAATTCCTAGTGGCTTTATTCTACTAATGATTAACCCAACAGAATGTTTCTGGTTTGTAATTATTATTGTTCTTTTACAGCAGCTTGACGGTAATGTTATTGGTCCTAAGGTTATCGGTGACAAAATCGGTATTTCAGGTTTCTGGATTTTATTCAGTGTTATTGTAGGTAGTGGTTTATTCGGTGTAGCCGGTATGCTAATGGGTATTCCTGCTTTCGTTGTAATTTATAACCTACTTGGCAAAGATGTAAACAAGAAACTTCTTAGAAATAAAGAATATATTTCCAAAGAACCTTTAGATAAAGTCGAAAAAGCTGAGAAGGTTAAAGAAAATTAAAGGTTGACAAAATTTCTTTACTGTGTTAACATATTAGCACACTAAAGTGCGAGGTAATTTATGAGAAAGAATTTAATGATTACACCGGAGGGTACAAAGGACTATTTGTTTGAAGAATGTATCACCTCTTGCGATGTACAGGAAAAGATTAAGAATTGTTTTGTAAATAGGGGCTATTCAAAGGTAGATACTCCTTGTATTGAATTTTATGATTTGTTTTCTTTGGAGGACTCAGGTTATCCACAAGAAGCAATGTTTAAGACAACTGATAATAAGGGCAGACTAATGGTTATGCGTCCCGATTCAACATTACCTATTGCAAGAATGGCAGCAACTCGTCTAAAGAATTACGATTTGCCTCTAAGACTTTATTACGGTCAGTCCGTTTATCGTAACAATCCTACTTTGCGTGGTAGAAGTAACGAAATTATGCAGATGGGTGTTGAACTTATCGGTGCAACAGGTAAGAGGGCAGACCTTGAAATTTTAACAACTGCTATTGACTGTCTGTCAGCTAATGTTGATGATTTCCGTATTGAAATCGGTCACGCTGATGTATTTAACGCATTAGTAGAAAGACTAAACGTATCTGCTGAAACTGCTGAAGCTATTCGAGTAAGTATTGAAAGCAAGAATTATTCAGCCCTAAATACTATCCTTGATAAACTTCCTAAAAGTTCGGATGTTGAAGCTATCAGAAAGTTACCAAGACTATTTGGTGGTGTTGAAGTAATTGATGAAGCTTTAAATCTATGTAATGATGAAAAGGCAGTTAAAGCATTAAACTACCTAAAAGAAATATTTGAAGATTTATCAAAACTTAACCTTGGTGACAAGATTATTATAGACCTTGGTATTGTTCAACAGACTAACTACTACAGTGGTATTGTTTTTACAGCTTTTGTAAACGGTATCGGTGATGAAGTTATTTCGGGTGGTAGATACGACAAACTAATGGAAAACTTTGATTTCCCTACAGGTGCTGCCGGTTTTGCAGTTAATGTAGATGACCTTGTTGAAATTAAGTTAAAAGATAGCAACAAAGACGAAGCTCCTATTCCGGAAATTCTTGTTTGTGCAAAAGATGGCTTTGAAATCACAGCTATTGAAAAAACAAAAGAACTTGTTAATCAGGGCAAAAATGCAGTGTTTAGCGTATTTGAAACAATTGAAGAAGCTAAACAGTATGCAGACAAAACCAGAGTAAAGGAACTATTAGTTGTAGGTGAATGATATGCAGCCATTAAGAATAGCCTTAACAAAAGGCAGACTTGAAAAAGATACAATTAAATTATTTCAAAAGATAGGTTACAACTGTGATGCAGTTATCAACAAGGGCAGAAAGCTCATCCTTCCAATTGGTAACGGCGAAATCGAAGTTGTCCTAGCTAAAGCAGCCGATGTTATTACATATGTTGAAAATGGAGTTTGTGACCTTGGTGTTGTTGGCAAAGATACAATTCTTGAAAACGGTCATTGTTTCTATGAACTACTTGACCTAGGTTTTGGTAGATGTAAGTTTGCAGTAGCAACACAAAAGGGTAAAGACCTTTATGGTGGATACAAAGCATTAACAATTGCTACTAAGTATCCTAATGTTACAAGATCATTCTTTGAAGAAAAAAATATGGATGTTCGTGTAATCAAAATTGAAGGTTCTGTTGAACTTGGTCCACTTATCGGTTTAAGTGATGCAATTGTGGATATTGTTGAAACAGGTTCAACTTTAAAAGAAAACGGACTTGAAGTTGTTGAAGATGTTTGTCCAATCTCAGCAAGATTAATTGCTAATGTTGCAAGTCTAAAACTACACAAAAAACAAATTGAAGAACTTGTTGATTTAATAAGAAAGGAGATTGATGCTTAATGTATATTATTCCTGCTATTGATATTAAAGACGGTAACTGTGTTCGCCTACAAAAGGGTGACTACAATACAGTTAAAAAAGTTGCTGAAAACCCATATATTACTGCTAAGTCATTTAAAGATGCCGGTGCAAGATACCTACATATGGTTGATCTTGATGGTGCAAAAGACGGTAAAATGCAAAACGCCGAATTAATTTGTGATATTGCAAAGTCCTGTGGTATGCTTGTTGATGTTGGTGGTGGTATTCGTGATATTAAGTCTATTGAATATTACCTAAATAACGGTGTCAACCAAGTTGTACTTGGTTCAGTTGCAGTTAAGAACCCTCAGATTGTTATTGATGCAGTTAGGAATTTTGGCGACAAAATTATTGTTGGTATTGATGCAATGGACGGTATGGTAAAGTCAGAGGGTTGGATTGACGGTAGCGATATTTACTACACAGAACTTGCCAAGAGAATGGAAGATGTTGGTGTAGAAAAGTTTATCTTTACCGATATTAACCGTGACGGTATGCTAACAGGTCCTAACCTTGTTCAGCTTGAAGTGCTAAGTAATTCTGTAAGTGCTGACATTGTAGCAAGTGGTGGTATATCAGATTTAACAGATATTAAGGACTTGATGAGTCTTAATATTTTTGGTGCAATTTGTGGTAAGTCAATTTATGAAGGTACACTTAATTTACCAAAGGCTATTAAACTAACAAGAGGTTAATTATGGAAAATAACTTAGATAAATATTTTGTTAAGTCAGATTTAATTCCGGCAATAATTCAAGAGAAATCTACAGGTGAAGTCCTTATGGTTGCTTGGATGAACAAGGAATCTATGGCTAAAACACTTGAAACAGGCTATACTTGGTTTTGGAGTAGAAGTCGTCAGGAACTATGGAATAAAGGTGCAACATCAGGCCATCTTCAAAAGGTTGTTGAAATTTATTCCGATTGTGATGATGATACTTTATTAGTAACAGTAGAACAAACAGGTGCTGCTTGTCATACAGGTAACCACAGTTGTTTCTTTAAGAAAATTTATTGATTTAGTTACAAAACTGCTTTCTATTAATTTAGAGAGCAGTTTTTTCTCATAAAAAAGTGGGTACTGAAAATCAGTACCCATAATTTTTTAACTTGCATTCTTTAGTTGTAGTCTTAATTTATCACTAATCATAGCAATAAATTCACTGTTAGTTGGCTTACCTCTTGAGTTGTGGATAGTATATCCAAAGTAGGAGTTAAGCACATCCACATCACCTCTGTCCCAAGCAACTTCAATTGCATGTCTAATAGCCCTTTCAACTCTACTGGAAGTCGTTTCATACTTTAGTGCAACTGATGGATACAGTTCCTTAGTAACGGCATTGATGATTTCAGGCTTTTCAATAGACATAAGTATTGAATCTCTTAGGTAGTGATAACCCTTAATATGTGCAGGTACGCCGATTTGGTGAAGAATCTCAGTAACCTTTACTTCAATGTTAAGATTGCTTTGATAACCTTGGTTGTTCATAATGTTCTTTGTGTTCATTAACATAGTAATGTTTTCAGTAAGGTCGTTAATGTTGTAAGGCTTTAGCACAAAGTAAGATGCACCATTGTTCATAGCCTCTTGTTCAAGCAAAGCACTTCTATAGTTAGAAAATGCAATGAAAAGTGGGGAACAGTTGCTTTCATTTCTAATGTGACGCATAACGCTTATTCCATCTAGTCTTGTTAGGAACAAGTCGAACAGTACCACATCAGGGTGTATCTCGTTAATTTTGTTTAGTAGTTCTTCACCATCTTTAGCAGAGTAGTGAACTGAAAAGTTCTTACTGTTGAGAAAACGGAGTGTTTCCTCATCAAATTCATTTGGTTCTTCTGTGAGAAGTAGTTTGATTTTATTCTCCATGAAAATTCTCCCTTGTTAATTTGTTGAGATAATCATACCATATTATGGCAAATATATCAAGGGTTTACACTTAAATTTTTTCCAAAAAATTAATTTAAATCTCAACATATTGTGTCACCACTACCCACTATATTACAAAATACCCCAATAATATGCCGTTTCTACAATTTTTTATTTTGACTCATCTATCATTGTTTCAGCAAGAATACCATAACCTTTTTCAGGATTATTGACAAATACATGGGTAACTGCACCAATAAGTTTACCATCTTGTATTATAGGTGAACCACTCATACCCTGTACAATGCCACCTGTTTTTTTCAGTAACTCTTTGTCTGTAACTTCAATTGTAATTTCTTTCATTTTGTCAAAGAAGAAGTGACATTCCGGTTTAATATATACTTTGTAGAATTTAGGGTTAGAACCCTCAACAGTTGTGTAAATATAAGCAGTTCCTTTTTTAACTTCTTCCTTAGTAGCAACTTTATATTCTTTGTAGGAAGTTTCTATTTCTTTATTACAGAACAGCCCATATTCTGAATTATAATAAGCCTTACCGATTTCATCATCTAAGAAATATCCGTTAAGTCCACCGGCATAACCACTCTTAGCTTTGTCAACACTTTGAATAATTGCAGGACAAATATCACCCTCAGCCATAGGTAGTAGGTTAGTTGATTCTTTGTCACAAATTCCGTGACCTAAACAAGCAAAAGTATTATTGTTTGTATCATAATAAGTTATAGTTCCTATACCGGCACAACTGTCTTTTATCCAAATACCTACTGTATAATTACCATTGTGATTTTCAGGTTTAATGTTTAAGTCAATAATTTCATAATCTCTGTTAATAGTAAACTTAATAGTTTGATTTTTATATTCTTCAATTTTATTCCTTACAACTTCATTATCCTTAACTTTTTCATTATTAATACCTATTATAATATCATTAACCCTCATACCGGCCTTATCAGCAGGAGAATTTTCTCTTACTTTGGTTACTAAAGCACCCTCTGAATAAAATTTAATTCCAAAAGGTTGTCCACCGATTTGTACTGTTTTATTTTTTAAGTCACTACTTGTCACAATAGCATTTGATGGATTTATAGTATTATATACTCCTAATATAGCCACAATAGCTATTATAAATGAAATAACTTTTTTCATAACCTCACCTTTATTTATATGTCATACTATTATTTTTTCTTGTTTTATAGTATAATAGTTTGGAAATAGTATTGATAAAATATTATTTTGGTAGTATTATTTTTTTAGTGCTGATTTTCAGTACAGAAGTTCCAAATTTTTTATTTAATGGGTGCTATATGAGTGAAGAAAAAATTTTTACAGGTTTAACTACCCAAGAAGTTGACAAGAGAGTTTCAGAGGGTAAGGTTAATGTTGATACCTCAAAACCGGAAAAAACCTTAGGAAATATTTTATTTAAAAATATTTGTACATTATTTAACTTGTTGAATGTTGTTCTTGCTTTAGCAGTTTTTCTTGTTGGTTCATACAAGAATATGCTTTTTATCGGTGTTGTATTTTTCAATACAATAATCGGTATTGTGCAAGAAATTCGTAGCAAAAAAGCAGTTGATAAACTGTCTATTATTTCCGGTAACAATTCAAAGGTTATCAGAAATGGTGATACAATAGATATTAATAATGAAGATATTGTTCTTGATGATTTGCTTTCATTGAGCAGAGGTAACCAAATTCCAACTGATTGTGTTGTTGTTGACGGTGAGTGCTTTGTAAATGAAAGTATGCTTACCGGTGAAAGTGAATTAATCAGAAAAAAAGTTGGGGACAAGCTAATGTCCGGTAGCTTTATCAACTCGGGACAATGTATCTCAAAGGTTGTTGCAGTAGGTGATGATAATTATGCTGCAAAGCTAAATAATTCTGCTAAGTATTATAAAGAAAATAATTCAGAAATTTTCAGAACTATTAAAAAGATTATTAAAGTAGTAACTTGTATTTTAGTTCCATTGGGTACAATACTGTTTTTACATCAGTTATTATTCTTAAATGTTTCATTGGAAGATGCAGTTGTTAAAACGGTAGCAGCACTTATAGGTATGATTCCTGAGGGACTTGTACTTTTGACAAGTACAGTTCTTGCTGTTTCTGTTATAAGACTTTCTAAGAAAAATGTTCTTGTTCAAGACCTTTATTGTATTGAAACACTTGCAAGAGTAGATACTCTTTGTCTAGACAAAACAGGTACACTGACTTGTGATGAAATGATTGTTGAGGATATTATTCCCCTAAGTGACTATACTTATGATGATGTGCTAAATATTCTTTCAGATTTTGCAAATAATAGTATTGACTACAACAGTACAATGAATGCAGTTAGGGATAAAATTGATGGTTACCATTACGAAAAAGCAGTTTCAGTAGAAGCCTTTTCTTCTGAAAAGAAATGTTCTTCTGTTACTTTTAGTGATAGGAAGATTCTCTGTGGTGCAGGTGAATTTATCCTTAATGATGATGAAAATGATATTTTAACCGATATTAAGGAATATGAAAATAACTACAGAGTACTAACATTTGTAATGATTAAGGGTGATACAAGAACACCTATTTGTAATGTTTTATTGAGAGATAAACTTCGTGAAAATGCAAAAGAAACCTTAAAGTATTTCAAAAAACAAGGAGTTAATATTAAGATTATTTCAGGTGACTCAGTAAATACTATTGTGAATATTGCCAAAACTTTTAATATTGATAACTACGATAAAGCTATTGACTGTAGCACTTTAAAAACTGATGAAGATATTAAAAAAGCATCAGAAGAATATACAATTTTTGGTAGAGTAACTCCTCAACAAAAAGAAAAGCTGATTTCATCAATACACGATAATGGTCATTCAGTAGCTATGACAGGTGATGGAGTAAATGATGTATTAGCTTTAAAAAAAGCTGATTGTTCGGTAGCGATGGCATCAGGTAGTGAGGCTGCTAAGTGTGTATCACAAATTGTGCTTGCTGATAATGACTTTTCATCAATGCCATATATTGTTACTGAGGGTAGAAGAACAATTCAGAATATCCAAAGAAGTTCATCACTGTTTTTAGTTAAAAATATTTTTTCAATTTTACTTTCTGTTTTAGTTATTATTTTTGGTATGTCCTATCCATTCCAATCAATTCAACTTTCATTTGTCGGAGGACTTACCATCGGTATTCCGTCATTTATATTAGCTATGGAATATAACAATAACAGAATTACAGGAAACTTCTTCATTAACATTATCTGTGGTGCAATACCGGCAGGTTTAACGGTTACTCTAAATTCTATATTGGTTATGACTTTAGGTTATCAACTTGGATTTAATACTCAAACTCTGGAAACCATTTGTATTATGGTAACTGCTTTTGCATTGTTTGCACTAGTAGTGAAGATTTCTTTACCGTTTAATAAACTAAGACTTTCTTTATCAATATTTATTTTTGTTTGCTTAGTTTTAGGTTTCTTGTTTGGTGGCAAAATTTTAGGTACAGTACCACTAAATCATAATTCTTCTATGTTTTTATTATGTTCATTTGTTTTTACAATAATAGTATTTATTATTCTTACTCTCATTACAAATGCTATTAAGAAAAAGATAGTTGACAAAAATTAAAATATAACTAGATAGCACAACATGAAGTTGTGCTATTTTTGACTTAAATTTAACTTTTTTATACATAATTAATGTGGTATAATAAATATAAAAATAATTGAGATGATATATATGAATTTTACTTTACCTAAAAATGTTTTAAATATAATTTCAAAAATGGAGTCAAATGGTTTTCAATGTTATACAGTAGGTGGTTGTGTAAGGGATATGATACTTGGTTTAACACCTAAGGATTATGACTTAACCACAAATGCAAAACCGGATGAAATTATTTCAATATTCAAAGATTACAAAATTATTGATGCCGGAATAAAGCATGGCACAGTTGCAGTAATTATTGATTATGAAGTTTATGAAATCACAACCTATAGAATTGATGGAGATTATGAAGATAACCGTCATCCTAAGAATGTAGAGTTCACCACTTCACTAAAAGAAGACTTAGCAAGAAGAGATTTTACAGTAAATGCTATGGCATATAACCCAAGTGAAGGTGTAATTGACTATTTCAACGGTCAAGAAGATTTAAAGTATAAGGCTATTAGATGTGTTGGTGAACCGGATAAAAGATTTAAGGAAGATGCATTAAGAATTTTAAGAGCATTAAGGTTTGCATCAACTTATAACTTTTCAGTAGAATTTAATACATATAACGCAATTGCAAAGAATAAAGAACTATTAAATAATATTTCTAAAGAAAGAATTGCAACAGAACTTGTAAAAACTTTGTGTGGTGAAAATTGTAGTTATATTCTCAGAAGATTTAAAGATGTATTTGCAGTTATCATTCCTGAAATTTCTACAATGTTTCATTATGAACAAAACACACCACACCATAACAAAACTTTATGGAAACACACAGTTTCTTGCGTTAAGAATATTGACAACGACCCAATCTTAAGAATGACAATGTTACTTCATGATATAGGTAAACCTATGTCAGAAAATAAAGATGAAAATGGTGTTTCTCATTTTAGAGGTCACGAAAAAACCGGTGCAGGTATTGCAAAGATAATTTTGGAAAGACTTCGTTACCCAAAAGATTTTACTGAAACTGTGGTTAATTTAATTTCAATTCACGATTTAAGAATTCAGCCTGACAGAATTATAATTAAAAAAGTATTAAAAAATATCGGTTCAGATAATTTTTCAATGCTTATGAAAATTCAAATGGCTGATGTACTTTCTCAGTCATCATACCATCAACAAGAAAAGATTGATAAACTGGATAAAGTTAATAGTATCTTTCGTGATATTATGGATAATGACGAATGTTTTAGCTTAAAGTATCTTAAAGTCAATGGCTCGGACCTTATGGATTGTGGAATGTCAAAAGGCAAAATAATAGGGGATACACTTAATCTTTTGCTTAATAAAGTTATTGAAAATACTTTAATTAACGATAAAGAAACTTTACTTCAATATGTCAGAAAAAATGTAATATAAATAAAAAAAGGAGATGCATTAGCATCTCCTAAATTTTTGCCTATTTTATATTGTAACAGATAATTAAATCTGACTTACACCTGTTTCATTAGCAGCTTTAATAACTGCTTCAGCAACAGCCTTACCGATTCTCTTATCAAATGCTTCCGGTAGAATATACTCAGCATTTAGTTCATCATCAGAAATTAAGTTTGCAATTGCATAAGATGCAGCAACTTTCATTTCTTCATTGATTTCCTTTGCTCTACAATCCAAAGCACCTCTAAAGATACCTGGGAAAGCAAGTACATTGTTAATCTGATTAGGGAAGTCACTTCTACCTGTACCAACTACAGCAGCACCGGCATTCTTAGCCTTATCAGGCATAATTTCAGGTGTAGGGTTAGCCATAGAGAAGATAATAGGGTCATTAGCCATACTCTTCACCATTTCTTCAGAAACAATGTTAGGAGCACTTACACCGATAAATACATCAGCATTTTTCATTGCATCAGCTAGGTTACCTGTCTTTTTACTTCTGTTAGTAGCCTTTGCAATTTCCTTATGTGCATCCTTAAGAGTATCATCATCTTCACAAAGAATACCGTTAATATCACACATTGTAACATTCTTAAAACCAATGTTTAGCAGATGCTTACAAATAGCAATACCGGCAGAACCTGCACCGTTAATTACAACCTGTACATCTTCAATATTTTTATTAACTACCTTTAGTGCGTTAAGTAAACCGGCTGCAACAATAATAGCAGTACCATGTTGGTCATCATGGAATACCGGAATGTCACATTTTTCTTTTAACTTCTTTTCAATTTCAAAGCATCTAGGTGCTGCAATATCTTCAAGGTTAATTCCACCAAAGCTACCACTGATAAGATAAACTGTATTTACAAATTCATCAACATCTTTAGTTCTAACACAAATAGGAAAAGCATCAACATCAGCAAATTCCTTGAATAATGCACATTTACCTTCCATAACAGGCATACCGGCCTCAGGACCAATGTCACCTAGACCTAAGATAGCAGAACCATCAGTAACTACTGCAACAAGGTTGTTTCTTCTTGTTAGTTCAAATGACTTGTTGTAGTCCTTATTAATTTCAAGGCAAGGTTCAGCAACACCGGGAGTGTAAGCCAGTGACAAATCTTTGCTACTATTAACCTTAACTCTGGAAACAACTTCGATTTTGCCATTCCATTCATAATGCTTTTGTAAAGATTCTTGTCTAATATCCATATTGTAATCCTCCATTAAAATCTTATTATATTATACAACTTATTATAAATTCATTCAATATGTTTGACAAAATATTATTTTTCTATTAAAATATAGTAGCAACTAGATTGAATAGCTACGGTTAGAAGCGAAAGCGACTATCCGAGGAAAGTCCGAGCTCCATAGAGCAATGATAACGGCTAACAGCCGCCGGGGGTGACCCTAGGGATAGTGCAACAGAAAATTACCGCCACTTATGTGGTAAGGATGGAAAGGCGAGGTAAGAGCTCACCGGTAATATGGAGACATATTAGCCGTGTAAACCCTATTTGGAGCAACACCGTGGAGGGACATAATGCATGCTCGGCAGTCCCGAGGAGGTGGCGTTGAGCAGTTGTGGCAACACACTGCCAAGATAGATGGCTATTCACGACAGAACTCGGCTTATAGATTTGGTTGCTAAGGGTCATTATGACCCTTATTTTTTTGCTATTTATATTTCTTTTAAATAATTTTTTATAAGAAAATTACAAAAATATTACAAAATATCACTATCGTGTAATATAATTCGATAAAAAGTATCAATTTTTTAAATTTATTTACAAAAAGGTCTTGTTTTTTTTCTTTTATAGTATTATAATATGTTCATAATGAATTTAAAGAATTTTTTAAAAGAATATTTTAAAAGAATTATTTATTAGAATTATTCAAAAGAATTACTTTAAAGAAAAATAATTATGTAAATGGGGAGAATATTATGAGGCTAAGAAAACAAAACTTAGGCGACAGAAACCTAATTGGTGCTCGTGTTGAATCTGCAAGAAAAAAGAAGGGAATGAAGCAAAAGGAACTTCTTGCACAGTTGCAGGTTAATGGCGTTGATATGAATGCATCAGGTCTTTCTAAGCTGGAAGGTCAAATCCGTTATGTAACAGATATTGAACTTGTTGCATTAGCAGATATTTTGGAAACTTCTGTTGACTCACTTCTTGGCAGAGAATAATTTTAATTAGAACGGTGACTTTGTCACCGTTTTTTTGCGTTATTTGCATAAAATAATTGAAATTTTCTTTACATTTGGTATAATAATATAGTATGTATTTAGGAGGTTGAACCTTATGACAAAAATTGATAACTTTTTTGAAAGTATAAAGGATAAGAAAGTAGCATTTTGTGGACTTGGTATCAGTAACTTTCCTGTTATGGAAATGTTCGTAAACAAGGGCATTGATGTTACTGCTTGTGATAGAAGAAATTTTGAGGACCTAGGAGATAATGCTAAGAAAGCAGAAGAACTTGGTGTTAAACTTTCTTTAGGTGATAATTACCTAAAGAATCTTGATGTTGATATAGTGTTTAGAACACCCGGTATGAAGTACTATATGGATGAACTTGTTGAAATGCGTAGTCGTGGTGTTGTTGTAACTTCAGAAATGGAACTTTTCTTTGAACTTGCCGACTGTCATATTATAGCAGTTACAGGTTCTGACGGTAAGACAACTACAACTTCTATTGTTTCAGAATTTCTAAAAGCTGCCGGTAAAAAGGTATTTTTAGGTGGAAATATCGGTAAGCCACTTTTACCTGAAATTGAAAGTATTACTAAGGATGATTATGCAGTTGTTGAACTTTCTTCATTCCAACTAATCTCAATGAAAGAAAGTCCTGAAATTGCTATTGTAACAAATGTTTCACCAAATCACCTTGATATACATAAGGATATGCAAGAATATGTTGATGCCAAGAAGAATATTCTTCTTCATCAAAATGCTTTCTCAAAGACTGTTCTTAACCTTGATAATGAAATTTCAAATTCATTCTCAAGTGAAGTTCGTGGTCAACTAGTTAAGTTTAGTAGAAGAAATACTGTTACTAACGGTGCATATCTAAAGGATAACAAGATAGTTTATTCTGATTACGGTAAAGAAACAGAAATTATTGACATTAAAGATATTTTCATTCCGGGTATGCACAATGTAGAGAACTATATGGCTGCTATCTCAGCTGTATGGGGTATTGTTGATGTTGATACTATTGTTAAAGTAGCAAAAACATTCCAAGGTGTAGAACATAGAGCAGAATTTGTAAGAGAATTTAATGGTGTTAAGTACTACAACGATTCTATTGCATCCAGTCCTACAAGAACTGCATCAGGTACACTTTCTCTATATGATGAAAAGATTATTATTATTGCCGGTGGTTATGACAAAAACCTTAACTATGATGAACTAGGTGAAGTTATTTGTAAGAAGGTTAAAATTCTTATCTTAATGGGCAATACTGCTGATAAAATTGAAACTTCAACTAAGAAGGCACCTAGCTATAGTGAGGGTAACCCTGTAATTTATCGTGTATCTAATATGGAAGAGGCAGTTAAAAAAGCTTCTGAAGTTGCAGTTAAGGGTGATATTGTTTCTCTATCTCCAGCAAGTGCAAGTTTTGATTTGTACAAGAACTTTATGGAGAGAGGTATTCACTTCAAGAACCTTGTTAAAGAATTGAAATGATAAAATATCTGTCTGATGACACAAAATATAAGAATGTTACAGCTAAGCTAAAAGATAAGGATGTATTTTTCACCAGAATAAATGTATTGTATAAATCTTATGGGCTTAACTGTGACTTTCTTGATATATGGTATCAGTCTTTTAATGAAGATTATGTTTCGCTGATTTCAAGGTTAGATAATCAGTTTATTTTATTTTTAACAGAAAATTCTAACATACAGGAAATTGAAGAATTTCTCAATGTGTTAGGGTTTTCTCATCTTTTGTTTAATGAAAAATATTCTCTGAATTTTAATTTTTCTATGTCAGAAACAGGCTTAATTATGAAAAGAGAATTTATTAATAACAATGTAAAAGAAAATAACTGCATTTTTACTACCGTTAATGAATATAAAGGTGTTTTTAACTTCTTTAATAACTGCAATTCAACTGTTGTAAAAATTGCTGATTATGGGTATTTTGCAACTGATTTACATTCCAAAGTTAGAGTAAATTGCAGTAAAATTTATTCACTCGAGCTAAAAGATAAAATAGTTACTTGTGCAATAATAACAGGTGATGAATACAGTAAAATAATTTCACCAATTGCAACATTACCTCAGTATAGAAATAATGATTATGCAAAAAGCCTTTTAAATAATGTAAAAGAAGACAACTTATATTTGTTTTGTGAAGATGATTTAAAGGAATGTTATACCAAAATGGGTTTTAATATAATAGGAAAATGGAAGGAAATACATAGATGAATTTTTTTGATTTAGATAGTAAAATTCTAGAACTATCTGAAAAAGCAATGGAACAGTGCAAAACTCAGTTCCAAGAAATAGAGAGAATACAAGAATATAATCAGAACAAAATGCTAAAGGCATTCCAAACTTGTGGTGTGTCAGAAAGCCACTTTGCCGATAGTACAGGTTATGGCTATAGCGATAGAGGTAGAGAAGTTCTTGATGAAGTATATGCCACTGCTTTTGGTGCAGAAGATGCAATAGTAAGACAAAGTTTTCAGTCAGGTACTCACGCATTAACAGTTGCTTTATTTGGTATGCTAAGACCCGGGGACACTATGCTTTCTGTTGTAGGTATTCCTTATGATACAATCAGAAGTGTAATCGGTATTGAGGGTAATTACTCAGGCTCATTAAAGGACTTTGATATTCATTATGATGAAGTACCATTAAAGGATAATGAAGTTGATTATGATGCTTTAGTTGAAAAGCTAAAGTCAAAGCCTAAAATGGCTTATATTCAGCGTTCAAGAGGTTATTCTCTAAGAAGAGCATTAACTATTGCTGATATTAAGAAAATTGCTGAAATAGTTAAGAGAGAGTCACCTGAAACTATTGTTATGGTTGATAACTGTTATGGTGAATTTGTTGAAGAACTAGAACCAACTCAAGTTGGTGCAGATATTATGGCAGGTTCTTTAATTAAGAATGCCGGTGGTGGTATTGCTCCAACTGGTGGTTATATTGCCGGTAGAAAAGATTTAGTTGAAATTTGTAGTTACAGACTTACAACACCGGGTACAGGTAGAGAACTTGGTGCTACAATCAGCACAAAGAGAGAAATGTTCCTAGGTGCATTTAACTCACCACATATTACAGGTGAAGCTATGAAAACTGCTGTTTTTGCAAGTACACTATTTACTCTAATGGGTTACGGTGTATCTCCAACAATGAATGAAAAAAGAGGAGATATTGTGCAAGCTATTCTTCTTGAAAATGAAGAAAACCTTATTGCCTTTTGTGAGGGTATTCAAGCCGGTTCACCGGTTGATAGCTATGTAACACCTGTACCGGATGATTTACCGGGATATGATAGCAAGGTTATTATGGCTGCCGGTACATTTACTTTAGGTTCAAGTATTGAGCTTTCTGCTGATGCACCACTTAGAGAACCTTTTGCAGTATGGATGCAAGGTTCATTTAACTTCCATTGTGGTAAGACAGGTGTGCTTATTGCAGCAAATAAAATTTTAAAGAAAAATAAGTAATATGAATATGAATTTTGAAAGTTTAGTTAAATCTATTACAGAAATATTTAGTGAAGAACCTGATAAACCATTTAAAAATGATAATGTTTCTACTGTATTCAGGCATAGTAACAATAACAAATGGTTTGCTTTATTAATGAAAATCCCTAAGAATAGATTAGGTGAATATTCCGATAGAATAGTAGATATAGTTAATATTAAGTGCGACCCAATAATGCTAGGTTCACTTTTAGAAGAAAAAGGTTTTTATCCGGCATACCATATGAATAAGGAACATTGGATAACAATATGCCTTGATGGTTCTGTTGATGATGAAAAAATACTTTCTTTAATTGATATTAGCTACGATTTAACAGTAAAATAAGCAGAAAAAAGTCCTTAACAATCAATTTGTTAAGGACTAATTTTATGTTCTTTTGTTTCTTAAATATTTAAAGAATTTATCAAAAAGTTCAAGTGACTCTTTTCCTTTAAAGCCACCTTCATAAGTAACTTTAAAATTTTCTTTCATATTAAATATATTGATAACAGAACCACAAGCACCATACTTTTTATCATATGCACCAAAATATACATTAGGTATTCTGGCATTAACTATAGCACCGGCACACATAGGGCAAGGTTCCATTGTTACATACATTTCACATTGCCAAAGTCTCCAACCGGATAACTCTTTACAAGCATTATCTATTGCAATAACCTCAGCATGATGAAGTGCATTTTTAGTTTTTTCTCTTGTATTGTGAGCTTTAGCAATTACAACACCATCTTTAACAATTACTGCACCAACAGGAACTTCATTTTCGTCTAAAGCCAACTTAGCTTCCTCTAGTGCAATATCCATAAACTTTTCATTATACATAATTAAAAACCTAATAAAGTAATAAATGCTTCAATAATGAAGAATGAAAGAAGAATTATAGTGCCTGGATTAGCAAAGAATTGAACTATTCTATCCTTAGCACCTAAACTTACAATTGATTTATTTCCAAATTTAAAGTTAAGACCTTTTTTCGCAAGTAAAACTATAGAAATAAAGCCCAGTAGTGTAAGTGTAAAAATAACTACCGATGAAATTACAGAATACAAATTGTCACCAACATAGTTAGCTACAATATCAATAAGTACCGATGTACCATTATTAAGTAGATGTAAAACCATAGCCGGTATAATTGAATTTGTCTTTACAACTATAAATCCACAAGCTAAACCCACAATAAATGCAAATGGAATTTGTACAAAGTTACCATGCATAAACCCAAATAGGAGAGAAGATATTAAAATTGCAAAGCCATCACCGAATTTTCTAAATGAATTTAAGATAACACCTCTAAATATAAATTCCTCAGTTAAAGCAGGAATAATTGCAATACATATAAGGTAAATAACTTGGTCAAGAGGTGTCTTAGTTGTAAATTCAACACCGGTTGTATTTGTCAATCCAAATATACTTAAATTATTGTTCAGTAGGCTTACTGCAATATTTGCAACAGTACAAATTGCATATCCACCTAATACCAATAATAAAGGATTATATTTCTTATTACTGTTAACCGGAATAACTTCACTAAATTTGTAACGAAATATTAAGCAAAATACAAATGGTACAACAAAGAAACCGGCAAATTCTCCTAAACCATTAATAATGTAGTCATAAGAAGAATAACTGTTTTGTATTCCTGTAGTAGTAAGAGAAGTACCTTTGTTGAAAAAACTTATAAACATAAATAGTACAGTAGCTGCAATATTCATAAATATAATTGCAATAAACAACATAAAGGAAAGTTTGTTGCTTTCTTTTCTTATCATTTTTTTCTCTTGATTTATTTGATAATTGTGGTACAATTGTTGTTGAAAAAAGTTATTCATTTTGTCTACCTCGACTTTCGTTATTATCATATTATCAAATTTCTAATTAATTGTCAAAAAGGTATTGACAAATTAAATGCTTTTATATATAATGATTGAGTAAAAGAAAGAAAGGCAGTTATGCTTTCACCTACGGGGTGCCGTCTGCGTGGGTTAATACTTACAGTTTTTTACTGATGCGTATTAGAGTGGACGGAGTTTATCTGTCCACTTTTTTAATTTATTTTGGAGGTGCTCGACAATCAGCAACAAGAAACTACAGATTAACGAAGAAGTCCGTGATAAGGAAGTAAGACTAATTGGTGCCGAAGGCGAACAGCTAGGTATTATGTCTTCAGAAAAAGCTTTCAATATAGCAATGGAGAGTAACCTTGACTTAGTTAAGATTGCTCCACAGGCAAAGCCACCTGTTTGCAAAGTAATGGACTATGGCAAGTATCGTTTTGAACAAGCTAAAAGGGAAAAAGAAAATAAGAAGAACCAGCGTACTTTTGATATTAAGGAAGTTAGACTTTCACTAAATATTGATGTGCATGACTTCAACACAAAACTTAACAATGCCCTTAAGTTTATTAAGAAAGGCGATAAGGTTAAGGTTTCAATTCGCTTTAGAGGTAGAGAGATGGGTCACCCAGAACAGGGTTATGACACAATGAACCGTTTTGCTAAAGCTTGTGAAGAAGTTGCTGTTATCGAAAAACCAGCAAAACTTGAAGGTAGAAATATGCTAATGTTTCTAGCCCCTAAGCCAAATAAGTAATTTTTAAGGAGGATTTTCATAATGGGAAAGATTAAGACACATAGTGGTGCAAAAAAGAGATTTAAACTTTCTAAGAATGGTAAGGTTATCCGTGCTCATGCTAACAAGCAGCACATTCTTAACAAGAAGAACACAAAGCGTAAGAGAGGTCTAAGACAGACTTGTGTAGCTGATAAGACAAATACAGCTCAGATTAAGAGATTAATCCCTTACAAATAATTAACTTTTTGAATTTAACTTACGAAATAACGGAGGAAATATAGAATGGCTCGTGTAAAAGGCGCGATGATGACTCGCAAAAGAAGAAACAAAACATTAAAGCTTGCTAAGGGTTATTACGGTGCAAAGAGTAAGCACTTTAAGATGGCTAAGCAGGCAGTTATGAAATCTGGTAACTATGCATACATTGGTCGTAAGCAGAAGAAGAGAGATTTCAGAAGACTTTGGATCACAAGAATTTCTGCAGCTTGTAAGCTAAACGGCACAAACTACAGCACATTTATGAATGGTCTTAAGAAGGCTAACATTGACCTTAACAGAAAGATGCTTTCAGAAATCGCTATTTCTGATCCGGCAGCTTTTGCTAGCCTTGTTGAAAAAGTTACAAAAGCTTAAGTGTTATGCGTTTGAGGTTTTACCTCAAACGCTTTTTACTATCTAAAAAAGAGGTCATTATATGAAGTTTGTTACAAGTAGAGAAAATGGTACTCTAAAGCATATTCATAAACTAGTAAAGCAGAAAAAGTATAGGAACAAGAATAAACAGTTTGTTGCAGAAGGACTAAGAACTTGCCAAGATGTTTTAATTTCTAATATTCATATTGATGTGCTACTTTGTAGCGAAAATTTCTATACAAGAAATCTTGAATTATGCAATAGACTTGAGTCAATTTCTGATGAATCAATAGTTGTACCTAACAATATTTTCAATGTTTTGTCCGATACAAAGTCACCTCAAGGTGTAATGCTTGTACTTAAAACACTTGACAAAACTGATGATATTGATAAAATTGATTATAATGGTAAGTTTGTACTTTTAGATAATGTGCAAAATCCGGACAATATTGCAACAGTATTGCGTTCTGCTGATGCTTTTTCAATCAAAGGTGTATTTATCACAAAAGATTCTTGTGATATTTATAGTCCTAAGGTTGTAAGAGGTAGTATGGGTGCAATTTTCCGTGTACCTTTCTATATTATTAATGACGCAGAAGAATATATTGAATGTGAATTTAATAAGCATGGCAGGTCTTATGCTGCTTGTTTAAAAGATACTGCCAAAACTCTGGGTGATTTTGAGTTTTCAAAGAATGCACTTGTTGTAATAGGTAACGAAGCTAATGGACTAAGTGAAATGACTATTAATGCTTGTAACTACCAAGTTATTGTACCTATGAAGGGCAAGATTGATTCTCTAAATGCCGGAGTAGCAGCTAGTATAATTATGTGGGAAATGTCAAATAATGAATAATAATCGTTATTGGATATGGCTAAGTTTAGCTCTTGGCTATGATAATCCAAAAGTTAAAAGACTTTACGAAACTGAAGAGTATAGGGATATTTCTGTATTTTATAATGGTCAGGACTTTGAATGGAGATTTTGTGGTATTTTTACCGAAAAGGAAATTAACCATCTAGAAGAAACTCCAATTGAAAAGGCTGATGAAATTATATCTAAATGTGAAAGTCTGGGTTATTCTATTTTTGCTATAGATAACGACAGATACCCTAACTGTTTGCGTAATATAGATACTCCACCTGCAGTTATATATGTTAGTGGATATTTACCCAGAGTTGATAATCTTTTAACTATTGCGATTGTAGGTACAAGAAAAGCTACAACTTATGGCAAAAAGGTGGCTTACAGTATTTCTCATAATCTTTCAAAATGTAAGGTAACTATAATTAGTGGTGGTGCAATGGGTGTTGACAGTTCAGCACATACAGGTGCATTAAACGCTGATGGTATTACAATTTGTGTTTTAGGTTGTGGTATCAATTATCCTTACCTTATGAAAAATGAGCCTATGAGAAAGGCTATAACACACAGAGGATGTTTAATTTCAGAATATCCTCCGGATACAGAGCCTTTGCCACATCACTTTTTATCTCGTAACAGAATAATCTCTGCACTTTCAAGAGGTGTTCTTGTTGTTGAAGCAGGTAAGAAAAGTGGTGCATTAGTCACAGCCGATATTGCCGGAAAAGAACAGGGCAAAGATGTTTTTGCAGTAATGGCAAACATCAATAGTGTCTATTCTGTTGGCTCAAACCAACTTATTAAGGATGGTGCTATTCCTGTAACTACTTATCTTGATATTCTAAACTACTATAATGAATTTAACAATTTAGAAGTTTATGAAGATGATGAGTATGATATTCCTGACAGTACAGTGCTGAAAATTCCTGCAAAAAAGTCTAATGTAAAACCTGAAAAAGAGTTTATAAAGGGTCATAGATATGATGTAAAACTTGATGAAAATTCATCAAAGGTTTATTATGCTATCGGAAATGAGCCTATACATATAGATGATTTGTCTGATAAATGTAACTTACCGGTATATAAAATTTCCGGAATACTAACAAATCTTGAACTTATGGATTTAATAGTAGTTTTACCGGGCAAACAGTATAAAATAAAGTAACTATCGGAGGATAGATAAATGTCAAATTTAGTAATAGTGGAGTCTCCTGCTAAGGCTAAAACAATCAAAAAATATCTTGGAAAAGACTATGAAGTTGTAGCATCAATGGGTCATGTTCGTGACCTACCAAAGGCTAGACTTGCTGTTGATATAAAGAAAAATTATGCTCCTAAATATGCGATCATCAAAGGTAAAGAAAAGTTAGTTGATGAATTAAAGTCACTTGCAAAAGACAGTGACAAGATTTATCTTGCAACTGACCCGGACCGTGAAGGTGAGGCTATTTCTTGGCATTTAGCATATATTTTAGGACTTGATTTAGAAGATAAAAATAGAGTTGAATTTAATGAAATTACTAAGACAGGTGTCAATAACGGTATGGCTCATCCTCGTTCTATTGACATTGACCTTGTAAATGCTCAACAGGCAAGAAGAATTCTTGACAGACTAGTTGGTTATAAGTTAAGTCCATTTGTCAGCCAAAAGATTCGTAGAGGTCTTTCTGCCGGTAGAGTGCAGTCTGTTGCTCTTAAGATTATCGTAGACAGAGAAAATGAAATCAGAGCATTTAAGCCTGAAGAATATTGGTCAATTGAAGCAAAACTTTCTCCAAAATCAAGCAGAAAAGTTTTCAATGCCTCTTTAGCACTTGGACCTGACGGTAAAAAGATTAAGATTAATAATAAAGAAGAAGCTGACAAGATTCTTGAAGAAATCAAAGATGCTGAATTTATTGTTACAAAAGTAAGAAACGGTACTCGTAAAAAGTCACCATACCCACCATTTATAACTTCAACATTGCAACAGGAAGCATCTCGTAAACTTGGCTATCAATCAAGAAGAACAATGAAAATTGCTCAGGAACTTTATGAAGGTGTTGATGTTGAGGGTTATGGTACAACAGGTCTTATCACATATATGAGAACTGATTCATTAAGAATTTCCAACGATGCAATTGCAGAAGTTACACAGTATATTAATGATAACTTTGGACCTGAGTATTTACCATCAAAGCCAAGAGTATTTAAATCTCGTTCAAATGCTCAGGATGGTCACGAAGCTATTCGTCCATCAATTCCATCATTGTCACCTGATAAGGTTAAGGATAGTTTAACTATTGAACAGTATAAGCTATATAAACTGATTTGGGATAGATTTACTGCTTGTCAGATGGCTGATTGTATCCACAAAACAACTCAAGCAGAAATCAATGCTAATGACTATATCTTTAAGGCATCAGGTTACAGAGTTGACTTTGATGGTTATACAACACTTTATGTTGACAGTAATGATGCTGAAGGTACAAAAGAAAAGCAACTTCCTCCACTAGAGAAGAATATGCCTGCTAAGGTTAGAGAAATTATACCTAACCAGCACTTTACTCAGCCACCTGCAAGATTTACAGAAGCATCTCTAATCAAAGCACTTGAAGAGAACGGTATCGGTCGTCCATCAACATATGCTGCAACAATCTCAACAATTACAAGTAGAGAATATGTTAAGAGAGAAGCAAAGTCCCTTGTACCGACTGAACTTGGTGAGGCACTTGTAACTCTATTAAAAGAAAGATTCCCTAAAATTGTAAATGTTAAGTTTACTGCACAAATGGAAGAAGATCTGGATAAGGTTGAACACGGTGACGAACAATGGGTTGAACTACTTGATAATTTCTATGTTGACTTTGATAAGACCTTGAAAAAGGCTAAAGAAGATATGGAAGGTGTCAAGATTAAACTTAAAGAAGATGAAACTGACATTGTATGTGAGAACTGTGGCAGAAAGATGGTTGTCAAAGTTGGTAGATACGGTAAGTTCATTGCTTGTCCGGGATACCCTGAATGTAAGAATATCAAGAAGTTTGTAGAGAAAATCGGTGTTCAATGTCCTGAATGTGGTGGAGATGTTATTACTCGTAAAACCAAGAAAGGCAAAGTGTTCTACGGTTGTAGTAACTACCCTGATTGTAACTATATGTCTTGGTATGAACCTGTAAATGAAAAGTGTCCACAGTGTGGCAAGATTCTATATAAAAAGAAGGGCAAAAAGCAGACAATCTTCTGTGCAACTGAGGGTTGTGGCTATACTAAAGACCAATGAGTATAAATATAATAGGTGGTGGGCTTGCAGGATGTGAGGCTGCATATCAAGTTGCTAAGCGTGGTATAAAGGTAAACCTTTATGATATGAAGCCTAACAAGAAAAGTCCGGCACATCATTCAGATAAATTATGTGAGCTTGTATGCTCAAACAGTCTAAAAGCTGCCAGAAAAGAAAGTGCTGCCGGTATGCTTAAAGAAGAAATGAGAATGTTAGATTCTCTTCTTATGAAGTGTGCTGATAAAAGCAAAGTACCTGCTGGTGGTGCTTTAGCAGTAGATAGAGAAATTTTCTCTAATCTGGTAAATGAAGAAATAAATAATAACCCTAATATTACTGTAATAAATGAAGAAGTTACCGAAATCCCTGATGGCATTACTATCATAGCATCAGGCCCACTTACTTCCGATTTGCTTTCTGACAAAATCAAAACTATGTTTGGTGACAGTCTTTCATTTTATGATGCAGCTGCACCAATTGTAAAGTTTGATACAGTTGATATGAACAAGGCTTTCTTTGCATCTCGTTATGATAAGGGCGACGGTGATGACTATATTAATTGTCCTATGAATAAGGAAGAATACGACAATTTTTACGAAGCACTTGTTTCAGCAGAAAGAGCACCTGTACATGACTTTGATGTAATGAATCCAAAGGTATATGAGGGTTGTATGCCAATTGAAGTTATGGCACAAAGAGGTCACGATACTATTCGTTTTGGTCCTATGAAACCTGTAGGACTTAAAGACCCAAGAACAGGTCATAGACCATGGGCAGTAGTTCAGCTAAGAAAAGAGAACAGTGCCGGTATTATGTACAACCTAGTAGGCTTTCAAACTAACCTAAAGTTCCCTGAACAAAAGAGAGTATTCTCAATGATTCCGGGACTTGAAAATGCTGAGTTTGTACGATACGGTGTAATGCACAGAAATACTTTTATCGACTCACCAAGAATTCTTAATAGTGATTATTCTGTAAGAGAAAATAAAAATCTTTTCTTTGCCGGTCAAATTACAGGTGTTGAAGGATATATGGAATCAGCATCTTCAGGACTAATGGCAGGTATAAATGCAGCTATGAGATATATTGGAGAACAAACTGTAACTTTACCTGAATATACAATGATAGGTTCTTTGTCAAGATATATCAGTGATGAAACAGTTTCTAAATTCCAACCTATGGGTGCTAATTTAGGAGTGTTACCTGAACTTGAACAAAGACCAAGGGATAAGAAAGAGAGGGCAAAGGCTTATTCTGATAGGTCATTTGCAAAGCTAACAGAATTTATAAATTCAAGAGGTTTATGATGAAGATAGTAATTGATGCATTTGGTGGAGATAATGCACCTTTAGAAATTATCAAAGGTGCAGTTAAAGCTCAAGAGCATTTTAAAATTGAAATTTGCCTAACAGGTAATGAGAATATTATCAAGAAAGTGGCAAAAGAAAATAATATAGATATTTCAAATATTGAAATTAACCATACAGAAGATGTTATTCCTGTTGATGAAACACCTAATGCTATTATGAAAGAATACAACAATTCTTCAATGGCACTAGGTCTAAAGATGGTTGCAAATAACGAAGCAGATGGTTTTGTTTCAGCCGGTAACAGTGGTGCTTTATGTGTAGGTGGTACTTTAATTGTTAAAAGATTAAAGGGTGTCAAGAGACCCGGATTTGCACCAATCTTACCTACATTTAACGGTTCATCATTTTTGCTTATTGATGGTGGTGCAAACCTTGATGCTAGACCTGAGATTCTTCGTCAATTTGGTATCTTAGGTTCTGTATATATGGAAAAAGTTATGCACAGAGAAAGCCCAAGGGTTGCCATTGCTAATGTTGGTACTGAAAGTCATAAGGGTGGAGACTTACAGAAAGATACCTATGCTTTACTACAGGACAGTCCTGTTAACTTTGTTGGTAATGTAGAAAGCAGAGAAATCTCCAACGGTGCTTGTGATGTGTATGTTTGTGATGGTTTTACAGGTAATATTCTACTAAAGAATTATGAAGGCGTAGCAAAGTCACTAAGCCATGCAGTTACTGATATTTTTAAGAAAAGTGTAAAGAATAAAATCGGTGCATTATTTGTATATGGTGACCTAATGAAATTTAAGGAAACTATGAATACAGATGTTTATGGTGGTGCTCCAATTCTAGGTATCAAAAAACCGGTATTTAAAGCACATGGTAGTTCTAATGCAACAACAATTTTTAATGCAGTTAGACTAACTATTGATTACATAAACGCAAATGTACCACAGGTTATTGAAGACTCATTTAATAAATTAAAAGGAATAAAATAATGGAAGAATTTGAAAAAGTAATTAACTATACATTTAAAGATAAAGAACTTTTAAAGGTGGCACTAACTCATTCTTCTTATGCTAATGAGCATAAGAAGCAACACCTTAAATATAATGAGAGATTGGAATTTTTAGGTGATGCGGTACTTTCAATTTCCGTCTCTGATTATATTTTTAACAATTGTCCACAATTACCTGAGGGTGACCTTACAAAGTTAAGAGCATCTTTAGTTTGTGAAAAGAGCTTGTTTGTATTTGCAAAGAAGATTAACCTAGGTAAGTACATTTACCTAAGCAACGGTGAAAGAAAAGGTGGTGGAGCAGAAAGACCATCAATTCTTTCTGATGCTTTTGAGGCAGTTATTGCTGCTATTTATCTTGATGGTGGTATGGAAAAGGCAAGTGAGTTTGTACTTTCTTTTGTTGTACCTGAAATCAAGAACCATACAGCAGGTAAGAACTTTAAAGATTACAAAACTAAACTACAGGAAATTATCCAGAGAAATCCTGGAGAAACTTTACAGTATGAAGTTGTTGATGTTAGTGGTCCTGACCACAACAGACATTTTGTAGTTGAAGTACACCTAAACAGTAATGTAATCGGCAAAGGTGGAGGAAGAAGTAAGAAGGATGCAGAGCAACAGGCTGCAAGAGAGGCTTTGGAGTTGATGGGATATTAAACATTCTAATATTTCCATTTTTGTGCCTCATAACGGTTGTCCTCACCAGTGTGTATTTTGCAACCAAAGAAATATTACAGGTCATTCATATCAACCAACTCAAGATGATGTAGTGTCTGCAATAGAAACTGCAATAAAAAGTGGTGTTGATAAGAAAAATACCGAAATCGCTTTCTTTGGTGGTAGCTTTACTGCCATCGATAGGGGTTATATGGTTTCTTTACTTAATGCTACAAAGCAATATATAAATGACTTTTATGGTATTAGATTGTCAACAAGACCTGATGCAATAGATGATGAAGTTTTAACTTTGCTTAAAAGTTATGGTGTAACTTCAATTGAGCTTGGTGCACAGTCAATGTGTGATGATGTTCTTTCTCTTAATGAAAGAGGTCATAGTGCTACTGATGTTGTAAATGCTTCTAATCTTATTAAGAAGTATAACATTTCTTTAGGACTACAAATGATGATTGGTCTTTATGGCAGTACACCTGAAAAGGATATAGAAACTGCTGAGGAATTAATCAGTCTTTCTCCTGATACTGTTAGAATTTATCCAACAATAACTATGAAAGACACATTACTTGAAAAGTATTATAACGATAAAAAATATGTTCCATATAGTAAAGAAACAACAATAAATACTTGTGCAAAAATTCTTAAAATGTTTTATGATAAAAAAATTAATGTTATTAGAGTAGGACTTCATTATTCAGATGAACTTGTAAGTACTTCTGTAGCAGGTTTTTATCACCCTGCATTTAGAGAATTATGTGAAAGCAAAATGTTTCTTGATATGTTAGTAAATGAAATAAAAAAATACCCACAAGGCGAATTTTCTGTTATTGTAGGTAATAAGTTTATTTCAAAAGCTATTGGACAGAAAAAGGCAAATATTAAAGTCCTTAAAGAACTGGGATACATAGTTACTTTTAAACAAAGTGATACCCTTAAGGACTTTCAGTTTATTATTAAAGAAAGAGGTGACTTATGCTACTAAAATCATTGGAATTGCATGGCTTTAAGACTTTTCCCGATAGAATAAAGCTATCCTTTGATAAAGGCATTACTTCTATAGTAGGACCTAACGGTTCAGGTAAAAGTAACATAAGTGACGCAATTAGATGGGTACTGGGTGAACAGTCTGCCAAAACTCTAAGATGTTCTAAGATGGAAGATGTTGTCTTTAACGGAACAGATAAGAGAAAAAAGACCGGCTATGCAGAAGTTACCTTGTCTATTGATAACAAAGACAGAATACTTCCTTTTGATGGTGACGAAGTAGCCGTTACAAGAAGATATTACAGAAGTGGCGAAAGTGAATATATGATTAACAAAGCCACAGTAAGACTTAGAGATATTCATGAACTATTTATGGATACAGGTCTTGGTCGTGACGGTTATTCTATGATTGGTCAAGGTAAAATTGACAGTATTGTTGCATCAAAAAGTGAAGAAAGAAGAGAAATATTTGAAGAAGCATCAGGTATTTCTCGTTATAGATATAGAAAAACCGAAGCTGAAAGAAAGCTAAAAAGTACAGAAGAAAATCTTGTCAGACTTAGAGATATTGTTGGTGAACTTGAAGACAGAGTCGGTCCACTAAAGAAACAGTCAGAAAAAGCACAAAAGTTCCTTGTACTTTCTGAAGAAAAGAAAGGTCTTGAAATTGCTTTATGGCTAAATACTCTTGATAATTCAGCAAACATTATCAAAGAACAAGACGACAAAATAGATATTCAAAGAGCACAGTATGAAAATGCTGAACAAGAACTTGCAAATATCAGTTCAGAAACAGAATCTATCTATCTAAAAAATGGTGAAATCACTTCTAAGATTGATACCATAAGAAGAAATATTTCTCAGTTTGAGTCTGAGGTTAGCAACAACAATGCTCTTATTTCTGTTGCAAATAACGACATTGAGCATAACAAAGAAACTATAACAAGACTTGAAACTGAAATTGAACAACTTGATAATTCCTTTACTGAAATTGAATCTCAAATTAAAGAGAAGAAAGAAAATGTTGAAAAGCTAAAGTTAAACATTGAAGAAAAGCAAAAGGAATATAATGAAGTATCCGAAAACCTAAATACTATCAGTGTTGATGCTTCCCGTAGTGGTGATGAGATTCAAGAACTAAATTCAAAATTAGCTGAATTATCCCAAAAGTCAGCTAATGCAAAGGTAGTTTTACTTACAAGTGATTCATCAATTAATGAACTTAATGAAAGAATAGAAAGTCTAAATTCTTCATTGTTAGAAAAAGAAAGTAATTTAGAAACTACTTCTAAAATGCTTGAAGATTATAAGGCACAGGGTAAAGACTCTGCCGAAAAGGTAGAAATGCTTTCCAATTCTATTAAGGGTTTAGAACTTAAAATCAGTAACCTAAAAGCAAAAAATGAAAATTCTAAAGGTGAGATTGACAGATTAACTCTTGATTCTAATGAAAAGCTAAGAAGAGCCAATATCCTAGAAGACCTAGAAAAGAACCTTGAGGGCTTTGCTCATAGTGTAAAAACTGTAATGAACCTTTCAAGACATGGCAAAATCGGTGGTATTCATGGTCCTGTTTCAAGATTAATTAAAGTACCGACAGACTATGCAGTAGCTATCGAAACTGCTTTAGGTGGTGCAATGCAGAACATTGTTACAGGCAATGAAGAAGATGCTAAGAGAGCAATTCGCACACTAAAGGAAAACAAAGGTGGTAGAGCAACATTCCTACCTATTGCCACAATTAAACCTAGATACCTAAATGAAAATGGTATTGACAGTTGTTTTGGTTTTGTTGGTGTTGCGTCAGATTTGTGTGATTGTAAGGATGAGTACAAAGGTATTTTACAAAACTTGCTTGGTAAGATTGTTATTGCCGAGGATCTTAATTCAGCAGTATCTATTGCTAAGAAGTATTCATACCGTTTTAAGGTAGTTACTCTTGATGGTCAGGTTGTAAATGCCGGTGGTTCTCTAACAGGTGGTTCTTTAAATAAACGAACAGGCTTGTTATCTCGTGCAAGTGAAATTGAAAAGTACCGTAAAGAGGCTAAAGCCCTTGCAGATAAAGCAGATGAACTTAAAGAACAGTACAGTAACAGTCAGCAAGAATTTGCAAAGTATGAAGCTGATATTTTAGGTACTAGAGGAGATTTATCTACCGAACAACAAGAACTTATTAGATTAAGAACTGAATATAAGGCTTGTCAAAATGAATATGACTCTTTAGTTAGCAGTATTGATTTTACAAAGAATGAAATTGTAGAATGTGAAAATAAAACTTCTAATCTACAAAAAGACAAAGAAACTGCCGATAAAGAATTTAGTGCATTTGAAGAAGAAATTGCAAATATCGAAAAAACAACTTCTAACCTTACAGGTAACAGACTTGCACTAACTGAAAAGAGAGAACAACTTTCAGAAAAGTTACAAAATATCAGACTTGAAATTGTAACTTATGAAAAGGACAAAGAGGCTTTAATCAGTGAAATCAGAACATCCGAATACAACAGTCAGCATCAAACCGAAAGAAAAGAGAACTTGCGTAATCAGATTGTTTCTGTAAATTCAAATATTGATATAATTAATAAGAAGATTGAAAGCTACACTAATATTTCAAACAATTATCAAGATAAAATTGCTGAATTCAATAACGCTATTGAAAAGCTAAATGGCGATAAAGAAAAGTTTGAAAAGAAAAGTGTAGAACTTAGACAGAAAGAAAAGGACCTAAACTCTACAAGAGAGGTTTCCGGCAGAGAACTTGCTCGTCTTGAAGAAAGAAAAATCAACCTACAAAAGCAGTATGATGATATTATTGCAAAACTTTGGGATGAATATGAACTTACAAAAAGACAAGCAGAAGAAATTTCTATTGAAATTGAAAATGTTTCAACTGCAAGAAAAAGACTTAATGAAATTAAGTCCTCAATAAGAGGTCTTGGTTCTGTTAATGTTTCAGCTATTGAAGAATACAAGGAAGTATCCGAAAGATATGAATTCTTAGGTGCTCAGGTTTCTGATGTAGAAAAGTCTAAGAATGAAATCGAAAGACTTATTAATGACTTAACTAAACAAATGAAAGATGCTTTCATTGAGAACTTCCACGAAATCAATAAGCACTTTGGAGAAACATTCAAAGAATTATTTGGTGGTGGTACTGCTTCTCTTGAACTTGCAAACCCTGATGATATTCTAAACAGTGGTATTGATATTATCGCTCATCCTCCCGGAAAGATTGTTGTTCATCTAGAGGCACTTTCAGGTGGTGAAAAGGCACTTGTTGCTATTGCACTATATTTCTCAATTATGAAAGTCAGACCTGCACCATTCTGTGTTATGGACGAAATTGAAGCTGCCCTTGATGATGTTAATGTTGACAGATTTGCTCAGTATATGAGAAGAATGACAGACAGAACTCAGTTTATCACCATTACTCACAGAAGAGGCACAATGGAAGAATCTGATGTTCTTTACGGTGTAACAATGCAAGATGAGGGTATTTCTAAGTTACTTGAACTTCGTGCATCAGAAGTTGCAGCAAAGCTTGGAATGAAAGCAAACTAATTTAAGGTGGTAAAACAATGGGACTATTTAAAAAGATTAAAGAAGGTCTAAAAAAAACAAGAGATAGTGTTGTAAGTCAAATTGACTCAATGCTAAAGTCTTTTACAAAGATTGATGAAGAACTTTTTGAGGAACTAACTGAACTACTAGTAATGGGTGATGTTGGTATTCAAACAGCAGAACAGATTACCGATGAATTAAGAGTTAAAGTTAAAAAAGAAGGTATCAAAGACCCTAAAGAAATCACACTACTTCTACAAGAAGTAGTTGCAGATATGCTTAGAGGTGATGAAGAACTAAAAATTACTACTAAGCCATCTATTATTCTTGTAATCGGTGTAAACGGTGTAGGTAAGACTACAACTATCGGTAAACTTGCTAATAACCTAAAGAAGCAGGGCAAGAGTGTTCTACTTGCAGCAGCGGATACATTTAGAGCAGCAGCTATTGAACAGTTAGAGATTTGGGCTGACAGAAGTGGTTGTGATATTGTTAAGCAGAATGAAGGTTCTGACCCTGCAGCAGTTATATACGACGCTATTTCAGCAGCAAAAGCAAGAAACACAGATGTTATTATTTGTGATACTGCAGGTCGTTTACACAACAAAAAGCACCTTATGGATGAACTTGCAAAAATCGGTAGAGTTATCGACAGAGAACTTCCTGATGCAGATAAAGAGTACCTGCTTGTACTAGACGCAACAACAGGTCAAAATGCAGTTAATCAGGCTGAACAGTTTAGTAAAGCAACAGGCATTACAGGTATTGTTCTTACAAAGCTTGACGGTACTGCTAAGGGTGGTGTAGTTCTTGCAATTAAGAACGGCCTAGGTATTCCGGTTAAGTATATTGGTGTTGGTGAACAGATTGATGACCTACAAGAATTTGTTCCGGAAGATTTTGCAAAAGCACTGTTTGATTTTGGTGATAAAGAATGAGAAAGTTTTTAATTGCATCTAATAATGCACACAAAGTTGTAGAATTAAACCGAATTCTAAATCCACTGGGTATTCACGCAGTTACTGCTAAGGAATGTAATATTGACCTAGGTGATGTTGAGGAAACAGGCACTACATTTGCCGAAAATGCTAAAATTAAAGCTATGTCAGCTTTTGAAAAGTCAGGTATGCCTTCAGTAGCCGATGACTCAGGTTTGATGATTGATGCATTAGATGGCAGACCGGGAGTATATTCAGCCAGATATGCCGGTGAAAATGCAACTGATGAAGATAGATATAATAAAGTCCTAGAAGAAATGAAAGATGTACCGGAAGACAAGCGTACTGCAAGATTTGTTTCAAGTATTTGTTGTATTCTTGAAGATGGTACAGTTATTACAGCAGAGGGTTATAGTGAAGGCAAAATTGCATATGAACCTCATGGTACAGAGGGATTTGGTTATGATCCAATTTTCATTACTGATAGTGGCAAGTCTTTTGCAGAACTAACTTCCGAAGAAAAGGATGCTATCAGTCACAGAGGTAATGCACTAAGAATATTAAGGGAAAAGTTGTTAAAATATATTTAAGGAGTAATTATGCTAACAAGTAAACAGAGAGCATACCTAAGAGGTATTGCAAATTCAATTGATACAATTTTAATGGTTGGTAAAGGCAGTATCACAGACCAAGTTGTTAAACAGGCTGAAGATGCACTTTATGCAAGAGAAATTATTAAGGGTAAGGTTCTTGAGAATTGTGAAATCAATTCAAGACAAGTTGCTGATATTTTATCAGAAAAACTTGATTGTGATGTAGTACAGGTTATCGGTTCAAAATTTGTTCTATACAAGCCTAACCCTGATGAACCTGTAATCAAACTACCAAGAGCAAATAAGTAATGAATATTGCTATTTTTGGTGGTGCATTTAACCCAATTCACAAAGCTCATACAACTCTTGCAGAAAATGTTTTAAAGGAATGTAATGTAGAAAAGGTTATTTTTATACCGACTTTCATCAGTCCACATAAAAGTATGCAATATGCAGTTCCTTTTGAACACAGAGTGAATATGTGTAAAATAGCTACTAAAGATAATGATAATTTTATTGTTTCAACTTTAGAAGAAAATTTCAAAGGCAAAAGTTACACATACAGAACCCTTGAAGAACTAAAAAAACTTTATCCTAATGATAATTTATTTTTAGTTACAGGTGCTGATATGTACTTAACATTTTTACAATGGAAAAATCCTGATGAAATTTTCAGCTTAGCTACACTGATTACTTGCCCAAGAGATGATGGTGACTATAACTCTTTAGTAGAATATTCAAAAGTTTTGGAACAACATAATGGCAAGTCAATAATTCTGAAAGAACCTATTATGGAACTTTCTTCAACCATTGTAAGAGATGATGTGAATGAGGCTTTTAAAAGAGATTTAATTGATAAGAATGTATTTGAATATATTAGAAATAATCAATTATATGGGGTGAAGTAATGAGTATTGAGTCTTATAAGAAGATAATCAAAGGCAGAATGGGAGAAAAAAGATATATTCATTCTGTAAATGTTGCAAAACAAGCTCAAAAACTTGCGAAAATTTATGGTTGTGATGAAGAGAAAGCAATGACTGCCGGTATCCTTCATGATGTAACAAAAGAAACACCTTTTGATGAACAGTTGAAAATTATAACAGAGGGTGGTATAATTTTGGATGAGATTGAAAAATCAAGTCAAAAATTGTGGCATCCCATTTCAGGTTCGGTATATATTCAGAAATATTTAGATATTAATGATGCTGATATTATCAATGCTATTAGATTTCATACTACCGGCAGAAGTAATATGTCTTTGCTTGAGAAAATTATTTTTGTAGCTGACTTTACCGGTGATGAAAGAAATTATGATGGTGTTGATATTATGAGAGAAAAGGCTTTAAGAAGTCTTGAAGAAGCTATGATTTATGGCTTACAGTTTACTATACAAGATCTCTCAAGCAGAGCATTGACAATTCACCCTAATGCTTTGTCTTGTTATAATGAATTAATTTTAAAGGATGAATAAAATGGATACAAAAGAACAAGCACATTTAATTGCCAAAGCACTTTCAAGCAAAAAAGGACTAGATGTGGAAGTTATCAAAATTTCTGATGTTTCAGTTCTTGCTGATTATATTGTAATTGCAACCGGTACTAGTTCAACTCATGTAAAAGCTCTGGCTGATGAGGTTGAATATCAGCTTGACGAAGCAGGTTTTTCTGTAAGTCATGTTGAGGGTCACCGAGGTAACGGTTGGATTTTACTTGATTATATTGATATTATCGTTCATGTATTTGATGACAAGTCCCGTGAATACTACAACCTTGAAAGATTGTGGGAAGACGGTACTGTTGTTAAGTTTGACGATGTAGATTAATGGAGGAATACAGTTGAAGTACAATCATTTGGTAGTAGAGCCTAAGTGGCAGAAAGCATGGGAAGAAAAGGGCTGTTTCCATGCAGAAGAAAATAGCGACAAAAAGAAATTCTATGCATTAATTGAATTTCCTTATCCATCAGGACAAGGTCTTCATGTTGGTCATCCACGACCATATACTGCACTTGACGTTGTTTCAAGAAAGAGAAGATTACAGGGATATAATGTACTATATCCAATCGGTTGGGATGCTTTTGGTCTTCCAACAGAAAACTATGCTATTAAGAACCACATTCACCCTGAAATCGTAACAAAAAATAATGTTGCAAGATTTAAAAAGCAAATTCAGTCACTTGGTATTTCTTTTGACTGGAGTCGTGAGATCAATACAACCGATCCTGAATATTATAAATGGACTCAGTGGATTTTCCTACAGCTATTTAAGCATGGTTTAGCTTATAAGAAAGAAATGGCAGTTAACTGGTGTACTTCTTGTAAGTGTGTTCTTGCTAATGAAGAAGTAGTAAATGGCGTTTGTGAGCGTTGTGGCAGTGAAGTTGTAAGAAAAGTTAAGTCACAGTGGATGCTAAAGATTACAGAATATGCCGATAGACTTATTAAGGACCTTGATTTAGTTGATTATCCTGACAGAGTTAAGGCTCAGCAGAAGAACTGGATTGGCAAGTCAACAGGTGCTGAAGTGGATTTCAACACAACTGAGGGCGATAAACTAACAGTTTACACAACAAGATGTGATACACTATTTGGTGCTACATATATGGTTATTTCACCTGAACATCCTTGTATTGAAAAGTGGAATGACAAGATTAAGAATATTGAAGATGTTAAGGCTTATCAGGCAGAGGCTGCTAAGAAGTCTGACTTTGAAAGAACAGAATTAGTTAAGGAAAAAACAGGTGTTATGCTTGATGGTGTTAAGGCTATCAACCCTGTAAATGGTAAGGAAATTCCTATTTTCGTTTCTGACTATGTTCTGGTATCCTACGGTACAGGTGCTATTATGGCTGTTCCTGCTCATGATACTCGTGACTGGGAATTTGCAAAGAAATTTAACCTACCTATTATCGAAGTTGTTAAGGGTGGCGAAGATGTACAGAAAGAAGCATTTACAGACTGTGCAACAGGTGTAATGGTTAATTCTGATTTCTTAACCGGTTTAACAGTAGAGGAAGCTAAGAAAAAGATGATTTCTTGGCTGGAAGAAAACAAAGTAGGTAGAGCAAAAACTAACTATAAACTAAGAGACTGGGTATTCTCTCGTCAGAGATATTGGGGTGAACCAATTCCTATCGTTCATTGTGATAAGTGCGGTTATGTTCCGATTCCTGAAAGTGAACTACCACTAAGGTTACCTATGGTTGATTCATATGAACCAACAGATACAGGTGAATCACCTCTATCTAAGATGACTGATTGGGTAGAAACAACTTGTCCTTGTTGTGGTGGCAAGGCTTATAGAGAAACTGATACAATGCCTCAGTGGGCAGGTTCTTCATGGTACTTCCTAAGATATATGGACCCACACAACAAAGAAGCATTAGCAAGTAAAGAAGCACTTAACTACTGGTCACCTGTTGATTGGTATAACGGTGGTATGGAACATACAACACTTCACTTACTATATAGCCGTTTCTGGCATAAGTTCCTATATGATATTGGTGTAGTACCTACTCCTGAACCATATGCAAAGAGAACAAGCCATGGTATGATTCTTGGTGAAAACGGCGAAAAGATGAGTAAGTCCAGAGGTAATGTTGTTAACCCTGATGATATTGTACAGCAGTATGGTGCTGATACTATGCGTCTATATGAAATGTTCATTGGTGACTTTGAAAAGGCTGCACCTTGGAATGACAAGGGCATTAAGGGTTGTAGAAGATTTGTAGAAAGATACTATAACCTACAAGAAAAGCTAATTGACGGTGATGAAGTTCGTCCTGAACTGGAATGTTCAATTCATAAGACAATCAAGAAAGTATCCGAAGATATTGAAAATATTAAGTTCAATACTGCAATTGCATCATTAATGGCACTTATGAATGACATTAATGCAGTTGGTTCAATCAATAAGAAAGAATATGCAATTTTCTCAATTCTATTAAATCCGTTTGCTCCTCATGTAACAGAAGAAATTTGGTCAACTTGTAATTTAGGTGACGGTATGGTTGTTGATCAGCCTTGGCCTGAATATGATGAAAGCAAGTGCAAAGCAAATGAAATTGAAATTGCTGTTCAGGTTAATGGCAAGATTAAGACTAAACTTATGATTCCTGCAGAAGCAGAACAGGCTGAAGTTATTGCCCTTGCAAAGGCTGAAGAAAATGTAAAGAAGTCAGTTGAAGGTATGAATATTATTAAGGAAATTTATGTTAAGGGAAGACTTGTTAACATAGTTGTTAAGCCTTAAAATACAATTTTCAACAAAAATTTATATTTTACTTGACAATCTTTAGGTTTTTGTAGTATAATCATTTATGCAATTAAGCAAAATTACCCATGCCAAGTGGCAGATGGGAGGGAAATATACAATGGCAGAAGTTAGATTAAAAGACAATGAATCTCTTGAAAGTGCACTAAGAAGATTTAAGAAGCAGTGTGCTAGAGCTGGCGTTATTGCTGAAGTTCGTAAGAGAGAAGCTTACGAGAAGCCTTCCGTTAAGCGTAAAAAGAAATCTGAAGCAGCTCGTAAGAGAAAGTATAAGTAATATGCTTATAAAAAACGGACAGTAATATTTTACTGTCCGTATTTTGTTATCCAGAAAGGTTTTTACTATGAAGAAAATTTTAGTAATGCTAGGTCCAAATCTAAATATGGTTGGCACAAGAGAAAAAAATATTTACGGTGAAGAAAATGCCGATACTATAAATCAAGATATTAAGTCATTTGCAAAGAATGCAGGTTTCGAATGTGATATTTTTCAGTCAAATCATGAGGGTGACTTAATTGATAAAATTCATAGCACTTTAGGTGTATATGATGGTGTTGTGCTAAATGCCGGTGCTTTAACTCATTATAGCTACGCATTAAGAGATGCTATTGCCTCTGTGACTGCTGTACCGTTTATTGAAGTTCATATGTCCAATGTACATAAAAGAGAAGAATTTCGCCATAAGTCAGTTATCTCAGCAGTATGTGCCGGAGTAATTTGTGGCTTTGGTAAAGACAGCTACAGACTTGGTATTGAAGCATTAAAAGGATTGATTTAATTGGATATTTATAAGAATAGAATTAATAATATCAAATCAAAAATTACAGATGGTGCATTCTTAGTAACAAATGATAAGAATATTTATTACTTTACAGGACTTTGGGACAGTAATGGATATTTGCTTATCACTAAAGAAAATGCCTATCTTTTTGTTGACTTTCGTTATGGTGAAGTGGCTGAGAAAACTGTAAATTCAGCGAATGTTATTGTTTTTAATAAACTTTTTGATGAACTTAACAATGTTCTAAAAAATGATAATGTTACTAAACTTTATGTTGAAACAAATGTACTGACTATGGAACAGTACAAAACATATAGCGATAAGCTAAATGTTACTTTGTCAGAAGAAAATACTCTTGACAAAATTATTCTTGACCTAAGAATTGTTAAAGATAGTTATGAACTACAGTTAATGCAAAAGGCTCAAGATATTACAGAAGAAGCTTTTAACAAAATTGTACCACTAATAAAAGTAGGTACAACTGAAAGAACTTTATCTGTAGAATTGGAATATCAAATGAAATTATTAGGTGCAGAAAGTGTATCTTTTGATTTAATCACCATTACAGGCAAGAAAACTTCTTTACCTCATGGTGTGCCTAGTAATGATATGATCAAAAATGGTGACTTTGTTACTTTTGATATTGGTGCAACATATAAGGGTTATCATAGTGATATGACAAGAACCGTTGCAGTAGGCAGTGTTACCGATAAAATGAAAGAAGTTTATAACATTGTGCTAGATGCCCACAAAATGGCAATGGCAAGTGTTAAGCCCGGTATGAAGTGTTCTGATATTGACAAGATTGCTCGTGACTATATTTATTCTAAAGGCTATGAAGGCTGTTTTGGTCATGCAACAGGTCATGGAGTAGGTCTTGATATTCACGAATACCCAACAGTAAGCCCAAGATGTGATACTATCCTAAAAGAAGGTATGATTGTTACTATTGAACCGGGTATATACATAAAAGATAATTTTGGTGTTAGAATAGAAGATACCGTAATTGTTACAGAGAATGGTTACAAAAGTTTTGTGTCCCTCCCAAAAGAATTAACAATTCTGTAAAAAGAGGTTGCTTTTTATTCCATTTGTATGTATAATATTAATGATAAATTGTGCGAGTAGTCGCATTTTATAAAATTTAAGGAGGATTACCAATGATTTCAGCAGGTGATTTTAGAAATGGTGTTACTTTTGAACTTGACGGACAGGTAGTTCAGGTTATTGAATTCCAGCATGTTAAGCCAGGTAAAGGTGCAGCATTCGTTAGAACAAAGTATAAAAATGTTATTACAGGTGCAGTAGTTGAAAAGTCTTTCAACCCAAATGATAAGTACCCAACAGCATTTATCGAAAGAAAAGATATGGAATATAGCTACGAAGACGGTGGTCTATATTACTTTATGGATACAGAAACATGGGAACAGATTCCTATTAGTGCTGACATCCTAGGCGACTCATTTAAGTTCGTTAAGGAAAATATGGTATGTAAGATTCTTTCTTACAAGGGCAATGTATTCGGTGTTGAACCACCTAACTTTGTTGAACTAAAGGTTACAAAGACTGATCCCGGTTTCAAGGGCGATACAGCTACAAATGCTACTAAGCCTGCTACACTTGAAACAGGTGCAGAAATTAAAGTACCACTATTCATTGACGAAGGCGAAGTTATCCAGATCGATACAAGAACTGGCGAATATATGGGTAGAGCATAATGAACCTATCAGCAAGAATTTCCTATATTAAGGGATTAGCAGAAGGTCTAAACCTAGACGAAAACAAGGACGAAGTAAAGGTTCTTAATGAAATTATTGATTTCCTTGGTCAGTTAGCTGACGAAGTAGAAGAACTTGAAGAATGTTATGATGAATCAGTTGATATTGTTGATACACTTAACGACGATTTATCAATGCTTGAAGATGTAGTCTATGGTGACGATGATGAAGACCTAGATAAGTTCTCTTGTTCAACAGGTTGCAAGGGCTGTTGTACTTCACAGGATAATGATTCTTCTGATGAAGCTGATGTACCTATGTACGAAGTAACTTGTCCTCAGTGCAACAAGAAAATTGCAGTTTCAGAAAATCAACTTCTAACAGGCGAAGTTGAATGTCCTGATTGTGATGCTGTTCTTGAATTTGATTTAGACGGTATTACTAATAACGAAGAAGAGCAAGATATTAAGTTCTGATTTAACAAATTTACACTCCTGGGATAATATATCTCAGGGGTGTTTTTTTGCTTATTAAGAAAATTAAGAAAAAAAGAAAATTTATGAAGTTCATTGTAGTTTTCATTATCATAGCTATTTTATTAACTATAGCATTTGAAAGTTATATGAAACCACTCCAAGACAAAATCATGGAAAATGAAGCAAGAGGTCTTGTAGAGGAAAGAGTATCTAAAATTGCAGATGATGTTATTTCGAATAGTGACTATGATTATGATAAATTACTGGTAAAAACAGAAAATAAAAACGGTGGGGTAATGTCATTAAGTGTAAATACACCTGCAGTAAATAAAATTCAAAATGAATTTTCAGATGTATTTCAAAATAAAATGGATGACCTTAATACTCAGTATTTTTCAGTACCTTTAGGTGACTTAACTAATCTTACAATGCTTTCCAGCTTAGGTCCTAGGATAAAATTCTCATATGATATGACAGGTTCGGTTGACGTTGAATTAAAAAGTACATTTGAAAGTACAGGTGTAAATCAGACAATACATAGGGTAAATATGATTGTTGATGCTGAGGTTGTTTTTATCAGTCAATCATATATGGAAAATTTGAAAATACGAAATGAATTTGCTATTAGTGAAACTGTTATTGTTGGTGACACACCTGATTATCTCTATCCAAAAGTAAATTAGAAAAATATCTGTTGAAAAAACATATATATTGTGATAAAATAAGATGATACAACAATGGATAGGAGTGTTACTTTGGAGAAAAGTGACTTAAATAACACAAATTTCTTGGAAAATCAAGATTATTATCTTAACTTGATTTCTGAACTTATGAATATCAGAAAAAGAGGAGAAGTACCTCTGGCATATATTCACACATATGGTTGTCAGCAAAATGTTGCTGATAGCGAAAAAATTAAAGGTATGCTTTCAAAGGCAGGTTTTGAATTTGTAGAAGGTCCTGATGATGCTGACTTTATCTTGTTCAACACTTGTGCAGTTAGAGAACATGCTGAGGATAGAGTATTCGGTAATGTTGGTGCATTAAAGAAAATTAAGAGAAAACATCCACAGATTATGATTGCAGTATGTGGTTGTATGATGGAACAAAAGCATATTGCTGAACGAATGTATAATAGCTTTCCATTCGTTTCATTGGTTTTCGGTACTCATTCTTTACAGAATTTCCCTGAACTTTATTACAGAGCCTTGTTCTCAGGTAAGAGAGTTTACGAAAGAGATAATGACGATAAGAAGATTTATGAAGGTATCCCAATTAAGAGAGATGGCACTTTCAAGGGTTGGTTGCCTATTATGTATGGTTGTGATAATTTCTGTACATACTGTATTGTACCTTATGTTAGAGGTAGAGAAAGAAGCCGTAAGTCTGTTGATGTTATTTCTGAGGCAAAGGAACTAATCAATTCCGGATATAAAGATATTACTTTATTAGGTCAAAATGTAAATTCCTACGGTAAAGGTCTTGACGAAGATATTACTTTTGCAAAGTTACTTGGTGAGATTGATAAAATCCCGGGTGACTATTGGTTAAGATTTATGACTAGCCACCCTAAGGATTGTTCAAAGGAACTAATCAATACTATTGCTGGTGGTGAACATATCAGTACTCATCTTCATTTACCGTTCCAAAGTGGTTCTGACAGAATTCTAAAGAAGATGAATAGACATTATGACAGAAAGAAGTATCTAGAAATAATCAACTATGCTAAAGAAAAGATTCCTAATCTTTCTTTGACAAGTGATATTATTGTAGGTTTTCCAGGAGAAACTTACGAAGATTTTAAGGAAACTTTGTCATTAATCAGAGAAGTAGAATTTACTTCACTATTTACTTTTATTTACTCACCAAGAGTAGGTACACCTGCTGCTAAAATGGATGACCCAATTCCTGCTGAGGAAAAGTCAAAGTGGTTTCAAGAACTACTTGCAGTTCAAGAAGAAATTGCTGCAAAGCGTTGTGCCTCAATGGTAGGTAAGAAAGAAAAGATTCTTGTTGAAAGTGTAAACAAGAAGAATAACAAACTTCAGTGTAGAAATTCAGGCAATATTATTGTTGAATGTGACGGTGATGAAAACTTAATCGGTACATTCCAAATTGCTGAAATTACTGAAGCTAGAAACTGGATTTTAAAAGGTAAGTTAATATAAAGGAGAATAACAATGGAAGAAAAAATTGTTTCTATGGCAAGAGAAATCGGTAAACTTCTTCAAGAAGAAGAATGTTATGCAAAGATGGAAAGCGAAAGAATTGCATCTGATGCAGATAAAGAACTTCAAGATTTAATCGGTGAATTCAACCTAAAGAGAATTGCCATTAATGAAGAAGGTATGAAGAAAGACAGAGACCAAGAAAAGATTCAGAACTTCAATAACGAAATGCGTGAAATCTACGGCAAGATTATGCAGAATCAGCATATGATTGCTTACAATGAAGCAAAGTCTGAACTAGATAAGATTGTAGGTAGAGTAGCTGCTATTATTACAAACTCAGCTAATGGTGAAGATCCTGAAACAACAGATGTACACCAAGGTTGCAGTGGTGACTGTAGTGGTTGTAGCAGTTGTGGCTAATTAATATCTATTTAGAAAGGAAGTGAGAGTATGGCTGAATTGTCACCAATGATGAAACAATATTTTGAAATTAAAGAAAAGAATAAAGACAGTATTCTGTTCTTTAGACTAGGTGACTTTTATGAGATGTTTTTTGATGATGCAAAACTTGCTTCTCGTGAACTGGATTTAACTCTCACTGGCAGGGATTGTGGTCAAAAAGAAAGAGCTCCTATGTGTGGTGTTCCATTTCATAGTTGCGAAAGCTATATTGCAAGACTTGTCCAAAAAGGCTACAAGGTAGCAATATGTGAACAAACAGAAGACCCTGCAAAAGCTAAAGGCCTTGTAAAGAGAGATATTATCAGAGTTATTACACCGGGTACTGTTATTGAATCCGGTATGCTTGATGAAGGTAAAAATAACTTTATTTCATCAGCCTTTATGGCTAACAATAAGATTGGCTTATCTTTCTGTGATATTTCTACAGGTGAGCTTTTCATTACAGAAATATCCGGTGAAGATTTGCAAGACCAGCTACAAGACCAATTAATCAGTTACAATCCAAGAGAAATTTTAATAGGTGGAGAAATTGTTAATTTCAAAACCTTGCCAAACTTTATTAAAGAAAAACTTTCTGCTTCTGTGGAAATGCTGACCGATGATGAATTTGGTTATTCTATTTGTCTTGATGCTATGAAAAATCAGTTTAAAGAAAATGATGTAAATAGTATCAAAGATAAAAAAGAAATGGTTTCTTCTGTTGGTGCTTTGTTAAGTTATCTAAAGGTTACTCAGATTACCGGTTATGAAAGAATCAATACTTTTGAAGTGTATAACGAAAATCAGTATATGAACCTTGACTATAACACAAGGAGAAATCTAGAACTTACCAGAACTATGATGAATAAAGAGAAGAAAGGTTCTCTTATTTGGCTACTGGATAAAACAAAAACTGCAATGGGTAAAAGACTACTTAGATATTGGCTTGAACACCCATTACTTAATATTGGTACAATTCTTAACCGTCAAAGTGCTATTGCTGATTTAGTAGATGATACAGTTCAAAGACTTGAAATTACTGAGTCATTAATCGGTATTTTTGATATTGAAAGATTAATGACAAAGATAGTTTACGGTAATGCCAATGCCAGGGAACTTCGTTCTCTATGTGGTGCATTTGAGAATTTACCACAGATAAAGAATTTAATCAGTAAGTTTGACTCAAGCCTTATGAGAAAACTTACAGAAGATATAGATCCTCTTGAGGATATTCATCAGTTAATTGGTACTGCTATTGAAGAAGAACCACCATTTTCTGTTAGAGAAGGTGGACTTATTAAAGAGGGCTATAACGAAGAGCTTGATGCAGTCCGTTCTGATATGAACAACAGTACTTCTTTACTTGCTCAAATTGAACTTGAACAAAAAGAAAAGACAGGTATCCCTAAACTGAAGGTTGGTTACAATAGAGTATTCGGTTACTATATTGAAGTAACAAATTCCTATAAAGATAAAGTGCCGGAAGAATATATCCGTAAACAGACTTTAACTAACTGTGAGCGATATATTACCCAAGAACTAAAAGACCTGGAAGGCAGAATTCTAGGTGCAAAAGACCGTTCATTCGGTATGGAATATGCTATCTTTGATGAGATTAGAAAAGTAGTAGCAAATAACCTTGATAGAATTGAAAAAACTGCAAAGGCTATTGCAACACTTGATGTACTAACTAGCCTTGCAAATGTTGCAAGTGATAATAACTACACTAGACCGGAAGTTAATCAATCAAGTAAAATTATTTTAAAAGACTCTCGTCATCCGGTAGTAGAAGCACTTCTTTCAGGTGCACCATTTGTTCCTAATGATGTAACACTTGATAACGATAGTAACAGAGTTGCTATTATTACAGGCCCTAATATGGCAGGTAAATCTACATATATGCGACAAGTAGCACTAATTGTACTAATGGCTCAAATGGGTTCATTTGTACCTGCGAGTTATGCAGAGATTGGCGTTGTTGATAGTATCTTTACAAGAGTAGGTGCATCTGATGACTTAGCATCAGGTCAATCGACATTTATGGTTGAAATGAATGAAGTAGCAAACATTGTAAAGAAAGCTACTAAAAATTCTTTGCTTATTCTTGATGAAATCGGTAGAGGTACAAGTACATATGATGGTATGAGTATTGCAAGAGCAGTTCTTGAATTTGTTGCTGATAAGAAAAAGTTAGGTGCTAAGGCACTATTTGCAACACATTATCACGAACTGACTGTTATGGAAAATCTCCTTGATGGAGTTAAAAACTACAACATAGCAGTTAAAAAGCGTGGTGATGATATTACCTTCTTGCGTAGAATTATCCCCGGTGGTGCTGATGACAGTTATGGTATAGAAGTTGCTAAACTTGCAGGACTACCTGATTGGATAATTAAAAGAGCAAAAGAAATATTAAAAGAACTTACTTCCGGTAAGACTGATGATAAGGAAACATTTGCTAATATATCACCTCGTAATAATGAAGATGATATGCAATTAAATCTCCTAGATACTGCAAGTAATGCAGTAACCGATAAATTAAAATCTGTTGATGTAAATACACTTACACCGATAGAAGCTATGAATTTACTATATGAGCTAAAAAATATGATTTAAAAGGTGGTGGACGCTATGGGTAAAATAAATGTACTTGATAAACATACGGCAGAACTTATTGCTGCCGGTGAAGTTGTAGAGCGTCCTTCATCTGTTGTAAAAGAATTACTTGAGAATTCTATAGATGCAGGGGCTACTCAAATAACAGTTGAAATTATGCATGGTGGTATTGATTATCTTCGTATTACAGATAACGGTTGTGGTATCCTTAAAGAAGATGTACGCAATGCTTTTAAGCGAAATGCTACCAGTAAAATCTCAGTTGACAGTGACCTTGAAAAGATAGGTACACTTGGTTTTAGAGGCGAAGCCTTAGCATCGATTTCATCAGTTTCAAAGGTTCAGCTTATAACAAAAGCTAAAGAAGAAAATATAGGTTCAGCTTATGAAATTGATGGTGGGGAAGAAATTTCTTTTGATGATGCCGGTTGTCCTGATGGTACAACTTTTATTATGAGAAGTCTTTTCTACAATGTACCGGCTAGATATAAATTCCTTAAAAAGGATGTTGCCGAAGGTAATGCAGTTGCAAGTGTAATTGATAAGATTGCTTTGTCACATCCTGAAATTGCAATTACTTTTATTAGGGATAACAAGAGAGTTCTAAAAACTGCCGGTGACGGTAAATTAATGTCATCAATATATGCAGTTTATGGCAGAGATTTTGCATCAACACTTATACCTGTTGACTATGAACTTAACGGTATGAAGTTAACCGGTTATATTAGCAGACCTACAAATGGTCGAGCAAATAGAAATATGCAAAACACATTTATTAATGGCCGTTTTGTAAAGTCAAGGACAATTTCTGTTGCACTAGAAGAAGCCTGTAAAGGCTCAATTATGATTGGTAAGTTTCCTTCTTGTGTTCTTAATTTACAGATTAGTCCTGAAGCAGTTGATGTAAATGTTCATCCGTCTAAAATTGAAGTAAGATTTATTAATGAAAGACCTGTTTTTGATACAGTTTATCATGGTGTTAAGTCAGCTTTGCTTCGTGGAGACAGTAGAAAGGAAGCAGTACTAAATCACAACAATACTGTAAATATAAAGCCTCTAAATCCTTTTAATTTGGCAAATAAGGTTATTAATAAAGAATCACCTAAATCGGTTCAAAAAGCATCTGAAAAGCCAAGAGAAAAAAGTATTTTTGATGAACTTGATTTACCGATAAAAACTGTAAAATATAATAAGGTAAATAAAGTTTCCGACAGTTCTTCTGTTCAAAAGAAGTATATGGAATTTCTGGAGAATAACAAGAAACTATCAGAAAACAATCAAACTACAAACAATACTGTATGTAATAATATAGATAATAATGTAATAAATAATGTTTCAACTGAAAGTAAGATTGAAACAAAAATGGATGAAGTAAAAGAAGATACTTCATTAAATCAAGAAGTACAAAAGGTTAATCCTTTTGAAGAACTTGAACTAGAGAAAATTACTACGGAAGAAAAGAAAAGTGATGTTGATGTTGTGTTACCAACAGAAAGACAAACTAATTCTTCTTCCGAAAATATTGAAATCAAAACACTAATTGACGAAGACAAGCGAAGTTTTAGGTTTATCGGTGAAGCAATGAATACATATATCATTGTAGAAACTGATAACAATAAACTTGTTTTAATAGATAAACACGCAGCTCATGAAAGAATAATTTTTGAAAAGCTAAAGCGTGAAAAAGGAACAGGTTCTGTTCAACTATTGTTAATTCCAATTACAGTTACACTTGAAAAGAATGAATATACTGTAGCAATTGAACATTTAGATATGTTCAAGAATGTTGGATTTGATGTAGAGGACTTTGGTAATGGTGCTTTGATTGTGAGAAGTGCGCCATCATACCTAAGAAATGATGATATTGAAGATACTATTATTGAAATTTGTGGTTACATAGCTGAAAACAGAAAGAATGTTATGAGTGAACATATGGAATGGATTTATCACAATATTTCATGCCGTTCAGCAATAAAAGCAGGTGACAGTAGTACTGCTAAGGAACTGATAGATATTGCGAAAACAGTTTTTTCTGATGACAGTATAAGATATTGTCCTCATGGCAGACCTGTATGTATTGAACTTTCTAAATATGAAATTGAAAAACAATTTGGAAGGGCATAACTAAATGGATAAGATAAAAATTATTTCAATAATTGGACCTACTGCTTCCGGCAAAACAAGCCTTTCTATTGCAGTTGCAAAGAAATATAATGGCGAAATAGTTTCTGCTGATTCAATGCAAATCTACAAAGATATGGATATTGGAACAGCTAAACCTACTTTGGAAGAAATGGATGGAATAAAGCATTATATGATGGACTTTCTTCCACCATCAACTAACTATTCAGTAGCAGATTATGTAAGAGATGCAAATAGTGCAATTAAAGAAATTTTAGATAAAAATAAACTGCCAATACTTGTTGGTGGTACAGGTCTTTATGTTGATTCATTACTTAATAATGTTCAGTTTACTGAGCAAAAGGTTGATGAACAGTTAAGAAATAAATTGAATTCTAAGAGTGATGAAGAATTACTTCTAGAACTTGAAAAGGTAGATAAAGAGTCTTATGATAAACTATCAAAAGAAATCAACCATAAGCGAATTGCAAGAGCATTAGAAGTATATTATCTTACAGGCAAACCTAAGTCACAAGTTGATAAAGAGGCAATGATGGTTGAATCACCATATAAACCGATAAAAATAGGATTATATGCAGAGGATAGACAGTTCCTTTATGATAGAATTAATCAAAGAGTTGACATAATGGTTCAACAAGGTGTTTTAGAAGAAGCTAAAAACCTTATGAACAGTAACCTTAGTTTGACTGCTCAAAAAGCCATTGGTTATAAAGAATTTTTCCCTTATTTAAATGGTGAAGATACTTTAAAAAATTGTGTTGAAACATTAAAAATGAACACAAGAAGATATGCAAAAAGACAGTTAACTTGGTTTAAAAGAGATAAAAACATTAAATGGTTTGATATATGTAAACTTAACAGTGAAGAATTAATAAAGAATGTTTTTGAATATATAGATGAGGCAAAAAATGATTAATAAAAAGACAAAAAGAATTATTATTAGTGCAATATGTATTTTTATAATTATATATGTTATTTATGTTTTCATTAGTTCTGTATTTGACCTTAACGGTGTAGATACCGAAGTAGCAACACAGATTACTGCAACTGACTCACTTTATAAAGATGCAATTATTGTTAGAGATGAAAAGTTAGTGAAAAACAGTACAGACGGTATTATTTCTTTCTCTTGTGATGACGGTGACAAAGTTGCAAAGAATGAAAAGGTAGCTGATATTTACAGTTCAGAAGATGATGTACTAAATAACAACAAACTTGAAGATATTAATAGTGAAATCACTAGACTTAAGAAGTTAAGTTCTATTGCATCTAACGGTGATGTTGGTATTGATACTGTTAATAGTCAGATTAATAATTCTATTACAGAACTAAATTCCCGTATTGCTGATAAGAACTTTCTTGACAGTGAAAATTATGTTGATGATATTACATATTTAATTACAGAAAGAATGTTAGTAGCAGGTAAGAATGTTGACATTTCAAGCCGATTAAACGATTTAAAGTCACAGAAACAGGAACTACAGAACACATCTAATAAAGCAGTAGGTTCTGTAAAGGCTTCACAAGCCGGTTGTTTTGTTTCTTCTGCTGATGGTTATGAGTCAATTTATAAGTATAAAAATGCAAAGTCAATGACGATTACAAAGTACAATAAATTACTTAAACAAAAACCTAAGAAAGTGTCAAGTGATACAATCGGTAAACTTGTTACTAGAGTAAATTGGTATGTAATCTGTCCAATTTCTAAGGAAGAGGCTTTAACATTAAAGTCAACTAACTACGATTCAATTACAGTAAATATGCCTTATGCTTCAACAAGTACAATCCCTGCATCTATTGAATCTATCAACCAAGATAAAAAGGGTGGAGACAGTATTCTTGTTTTGAAGTGTAATTATATGAATTCAGAACTGGCTTCCGTTAGAAAAGAAAATGTAGAAATTTGTCTAAAAACTTATGAAGGTATAAGAGTTAATAAGGATGCTCTTCATACTGATTATGTTACAAAGATTACAGAAGATAGTAAGGGTAACCAGAAAACTACTAAGAAGAAAGTTCAGGGTGTATATGTACTATACGGCAATGAACTTCAGTTCAAACAAGTAAATATTATTTATTCTGGTTCAGATTTTGTTATTTGTGATCCTTCTTCAGATAATACAAACTTGTATAATGGAGAAACGATTTCTTTATATGATAATATTGTAGTAAAGGGGAATGACTTAAAAGATGGAAAGATCATTAACTGATATTAAGTATAATTATGATTTTATCAATGAGAAAATTGCAGAGGCTGCTATGAAAGCCGGAAAAACAAGGGAAGATATTACTTTTCTTTCAGCAACAAAAACTGTTGAACCAGAGTATATCAACTATGCAATTTCTCTGGGACTTTCCTATATTGGAGAAAATAAGGTTCAGGAACTACTTTCAAAGTATGATCAGTACAACCTTGAAAATTGTTCATTGCAGTTTATTGGACACTTACAGAGCAACAAGGTAAGACAGATTGTCGGTAAGGTTGATTTAATTCAGTCAATCGACTCAATGAAACTTGCTAAAGAAGTTTCTAAGTGTTCTTTAAAGAATAACATTACTTCTGATATTTTAGTTGAAGTAAATATCGGAAAAGAAGAAAACAAATCCGGTGTTATGCCGGAAATGCTTGAGGAGTTAGTGGAAGAAATTAGCACTTTACCTGCTGTAAATGTTAAAGGATTAATGACTATTCCACCTATTTGTGAAAAAAAAGACGAAATTCGTAGATATTTTGAAAAAATGAATAGATTATTCCTTGACATATCATCAAAAAAATTAGATAATGTTTCTATGGACATTTTGTCTATGGGTATGTCTAGTGACTATTACGAAGCAATATTAGAAGGTGCCAATATGGTAAGAATCGGTTCTGCTTTGTTTGGAAATAGGATATATAAATAATTTGGAGGTTCAGATATGGCTGGTTTTGTAGATAAGATTAAGAGAATGTGGGATTCACCAGATGATGAATATGAGTATGATGACTACTCATATGAGGATAACAACAAGGATTCATATGATGATGAAGATCCTTACGAAGAACAAAGAGAACATCAGCGAGAAGTAAGAAGATCTGAAAGATCAGAAAGAAGAAGATATACTTCTGACTCATATACAGATAGTGACAGTGGCAACAAGGTTGTTAACATTAATGCAAGTACAAAAATTCAGGTTATTCTATTTAAGCCTGAGCGTTTTGGTGACGAAACAAGAGGTATTGCAGATGAAATCAACAAGAATCGCACTGTAGTACTTAATCTTGAAGACACTAATAAGGATATGTCAAGAAGAATTATTGACTTTCTAAGTGGTGTTACATATGCTAAAAAGGGTAAGATTAAGAAAATCGCCAATGCTACATTTATCATTATGCCTGAAAATGTGGATTTCACCGGTGATGATTTACTTGGTGAACTAGAAAATAACGGAGTTATTTTTTAATTGAGTAAAAATATAGATGAAAAGGATATTCTGATTTCCAGAATAAGTGACCTTTATTATCTTTCTATGGAAAGGAACAAACCTGAGTTTACTTCTTTCCTTAATGAAAGTGAAATTTCAATTTGTATTGAAGCATTAAAGGACTTTGGTATTACTGATTACTATTTCTTTGGTGGCTATGAAAACAGCCAAAGGAAGGTTCTTGGATTTTTCGCTAAGGAAGAGGAATATCCAATATCAATTATTGAATATAAATATAGAAAGCAAGATAAATTAACACATAGACAGTTTCTTGGTACAATTCTTTCTACCGGACTTAACAGAAATGTTATAGGTGACATTGTTTGTATGGAAGGTAAAACTTATGTTTTTGTGTTAGAAAATCAAGCAGACTATATTTTATCTCAAATAAATAGAATTGCTAAAGTTGGAGTAAAGTCAAAAATAGTTACACTTGATAACTTTGATTATACACCAACATTTAAGTATCATGACTATACAGTTGCTTCTCTTAGACTGGATGCAGTTGTTGCTGCTATAACCGGTCTTAGCAGAGAAAAGGTAAGGACACTTATGCTTTCGGGTAATGTGTTTAAGAACTATATAGAAGATACAAATATAAGCGACAAAGTATCACAAGACGACATTATTTCTATACGAAAGTATGGTAAATTTATTCTTGATGATATTAATGGCTTAACTAAAAAAGGCAGACAAAAAATTAAAATAAAACAATATATATAGGGGAGATATAAAGATGCTAACTATTGATGAAATCAAGGATGTCAAGTTTAGAACTAACAGAGGTGGTTCTTTCTATAAGGCTGAAGATGTTGATTCTTTTATTGATGATGTTATAGAAACATTTGAACAGAAAAATAACGAAAAGGCTGAACTTGTACACAAGATGGATATTCTTGCTACAAGAATTGAACAGTACCGTTCTGATGAAGAAACAGTTCGTAACGCTCTATTATCAGCTCAGAAAGTTGCTGACTCTACACTTAAGGAAGCTAACGAACAGTCTGAAATTGCTGTAAAGAATGCTGAGAAAAAGGCTGATGAACTTATTGCACAAGCACAGGCAGAAGTAAAGAAAGAAAAAGACTCCCTAGTTGCTTTACAGAAACTTGCTAATGAAATGAGAACAGAACTACTAATGAAAGTTAAGAGTTGCATTGATATTGTTGATGCACTACCAACTGATAATGTTGTTGCTGAAATTCAGGAAAAGCTATCTAAGGATTTTCCTACACCTGCAGTAGCAGAAGAAGTTGTTGAACCAAAGGCTGAGCCTGTTAAGGTTGCTGAACCTCCGGTAGAAGTTGAAAAAAAAGAACCTGCTGAAGAAATAAAGGAAGAAAAGAAAACTGACCCGGCTCTTGAAGGCACTACTAAGTTTGGTGTTTTAAAGTTTGGTAGTAATTATGATGTAGAAGAATAATTAAAATATAAATTGGAGAGAAGTAGAATGTCACAGGATTACAATAAGACTTTAAATCTTCCTAAGACTGACTTCCCTATGAGAGCAGGACTTCCAAAGAGTGAACCTGTAACTCTAAAGGGTTGGGAAGATAACAAGATTTATGACAAGTTAATGAAGAAAAATGATGGTAAGCCATTATTCGTATTGCATGATGGTCCTCCATATGCAAATGGTGATATCCATCTAGGTCATGCTTTAAACAAGATTCTTAAGGACTTTATTGTTCGTCAAAAGAATATGGCCGGTTTCAAAGCACCATATGTTCCTGGTTGGGATACTCATGGCCTTCCAACAGAACTAAAGGCCAGACAAAAGGCCGGTGTTGGTAACTCAGCAGAAATCTCTATTGTTGAACTTCGTAAAATGTGTGAAGAATTCGTTACAGGTTATATTAATGACCAGCGTACACAGTTTAAGAGATTAGGTGTTATCGGCGAATGGGATAACCCATATATTACACTAAAGCATGAATTTGAAGCAGAACAGATTAGAGTATTTGCTGATATGGCTACAAAGGGCTATATCTATAAGGGACTAAAGCCTGTATATTGGTGTCCTGAATGTAAAACAGCTCTAGCTGAAGCTGAAATCGAATATGCTGAAGATCCTTGTCATTCTATTTATGTTAAATTCAATGTAACTGATGATAAGGGTGTATTCTCAAACTTGGGAATTGACCCATCAAAGGTTAAGTTTGTTATTTGGACAACTACAACATGGACATTACCTGCTAATGTTGCTATTTGTGTTGGTCCTAGATATGAATATTCTATCATCAAAACAGGTGATGAATATCTTGTAATGGCTACTGAACTTTATAAGAATGCAATGGAAGTTGCTGAAGTTACAGATTATGAAGTAGTAGCTACAGTAAAGGGTAGTGAACTTGAATACATCAAGACTGCTCATCCATTCCTAGACAGAGAGTCTCTTGTTATTGTCGGTGACCATGTTACACTTGAAAGTGGTACAGGTTGTGTTCATACTGCTCCTGGTCATGGTGTTGATGACTTTAATGTATGTCAGAACTATCCTGAAATTCCTACAATTTGTCCTGTTGACTCTAACGGTGTTCTTACTGAAGAAGCAGGTCAGTTTGCAGGTTTAACAACTGATGAAGCTAATAAGAAGATTGCTATGTTCCTTGATGAACAAGGCTCTCTATTCGCACTAAAGAAGATTATCCACCAGTATCCTCACTGTTGGAGATGTAAGACACCTATCCTATTTAGAGCTACTGACCAGTGGTTCTGTTCTGTTGATGACTTTAAGGATGAAGCTGTTGAAGCTATTAATAATGTTAAGTGGATTCCTTCATGGGGTCGTGACAGAATTACAAATATGGTTAGAGAAAGAAAAGACTGGTGTATTTCTCGTCAGAGAAAATGGGGTGTGCCTATTCCAATCTTCTTCTGTAAAGAATGTGGCGAAGCTCATATTGATAAGGACGCTATGTATGCAGTAGCTGACCTATTTGAAAAAGAAGGTTCTAATGCTTGGTATAATCATACTGCTGCTGAAATTCTACCTGCAGGTACAAAGTGTAAGAAGTGTGGTTGTACTGAATTTGATAAAGAAAAAGACATTATGGATGTTTGGTTCGATAGTGGTTCTTCTCATGCTGCTGTTGTTAGAAAGAGAGATAACCTGCAGTTCCCTGCAGACCTATATCTAGAAGGTAATGACCAGTACAGAGGTTGGTTCCAGTCTTCACTTCTAACTTCTGTTGCGACAAATGGTGTTGCACCTTATAAGGCAGTTCTTACTCATGGTATGATTCTTGATGAAGAAAAGAGAAAGATGAGTAAGTCCCTTGGTAACGGTATCAGCCCTCAAGATGTTATTAAGCAGTACGGTGCTGATGTACTAAGACTTTGGGTTGCTTCTACCGACTATCAGTCTGATGTTCATATTTCAAATGATATTCTAAAGCAGATTTCTGAATCATACAGAAAGATTAGAAATACTGCAAGATATATCCTAGGTAATATTTCTGACTTTAACCCTGACGAAAATTCTGTTGCTATTGATGAACTACTACCAATGGATAAGTGGGCACTTGTTAAGCTAAATGAACTTATTAACAAGGTAGCAAATGCTTATGATAACTATGAATTCCATCAGGTTTATCATTCAGTAAGAAACTTCTGTGTTGTTGATATGTCTAACTTCTACCTAGATGTACTTAAGGACAGACTATACACAGAAAAGAAAGAAAGTCATTCAAGAAGAGCTGCTCAGACAACTATCTATATCATTCTTGATTCATTAACAAGAATGATTGCTCCTATCCTAGCTTATACTTCTGATGAAATCTGGAAGTATATTCCACATAGAGCATCTGATGATGGTGAATGTGTAATGTTTAACGAAATGCCAAAGCCTGTTGAAATTAATGTTTCAGATGACTTTATGGCTAAGTGGGACAAGATTCACGATTTAAGAGATGATGTTAAGAAAGCTCTTGAAGAAGCAGTTAAGGAAAAGAAACTTAAGAAGTCACTTGATGCTAAGATTATTCTTAATGCCAGTGGTGATGAACTTGAATTTATCAAGTCTGTAGAACCTGAACTAAAGAATGTATTTATTGTTTCCGGCGTAGAAGTAGTAGATAATGGTTCAGATACTAAGATTGATGTTGAACTAGCTGATGGTGAAAAGTGCGAAAGATGTTGGGAACATTCAGTTACTGTTGGTGCTGATCCTGTACATCCAACTCTTTGCCAGAGATGTGTAAATGTTCTTAAATAATAAATAACTAATTACGGTGCACATTCTGTTGTGGTGTGCACCGTTTTTATTAATGAGGTGAAAAGTTGGTAGCGTTATCTCTTGCTATAGCCGGTTTAGTTGTTGTTATAGACCAGGTTATTAAATATTTTGTAGCTATGTATTTACCACAAGCCGGTGTTGTTACTGCAATTCCACATTTATTAGATTTAAATTATGTTGAAAATCGTGGTGTTGCATTTGGTATGTTTGAAAATATGAGGTGGATTTTTGTTGCTCTAACTTCAGTTATTATTGTAATCCTACTTTATATAATCATTTTCAAAAAGATTAAGTCTAAAATGTTTTTAATATCATCAGCATTGATTATTGGTGGTGGTATAGGCAATTTAATTGATAGAGTCCTTTATGGATATGTAATAGACTATTTGCAACTTTCTTTTTTTAGTCCGGTATGCAACTTTGCCGATTATGCAGTTACGGTTGGTACAGTACTGCTTGTAATTTATCTACTATTTATGTCTGATAGTTCTAAGAAGGAGAATAAGGTTGAACATTCTTAATTACATTATTGAAAATGAAAATCAAGAAGTTAGAGTTGATAAGTTTCTTTCTGATACTATAGAAGATATGTCTAGGTCATCAGTTGCATCAATTATTGAAGATGGTGGACTGTTGGTTAATGATAAATTACAAAACAAAAAGTATAATCTTAAAATCGGTGATAAAGTCCAATTTACTGTTCCTGACCCTGTAGAGTATACTGTTGAGGCAGAAGAAATACCACTTGATATTGTTTATGAAGATAGTGATTTGTTGGTAGTAAATAAACCTAAGGGTATGGTTGTTCATCCTGCACCCGGAAACTATACAGGTACTTTAGTAAATGCACTGCTTTATCACTGTAAAGATTCCTTATCAGGTATCAATGGTGTATTAAGACCCGGTATTGTCCATAGAATAGATAAAAATACAAGTGGACTTTTGATTGTAGCAAAGAATGATTTTGCTCATAATAAACTTGCTGAACAAATTAAGGAACATAGCTTTAAGCGTGAATACCAAGCCATTGTTTATGGCAATGTTAAAGAAAATGGTACAGTAGATGCACCTATTGGCAGAAGTAAAAAAGATAGAAAGAAAATGTGTATTACCTATGAAAATTCTAAGAATGCAGTAACTCATTATGAAGTTATACAGAGTTATGGCAATTTTACTCATATTAAATGTATCTTAGAAACAGGCAGAACACATCAGATTAGGGTTCATATGGCTTCAATCGGTCATCCGGTAGCAGGTGATGATGTATATGGACCTAAGAAAGTTATTACAAAGCTAAAGGGTCAATGCCTACACGCTAAGGTTATTGGATTTGTTCATCCAAGAACAGAAGAGTATATGGAGTTTAATTCAGAACTTCCGGTATACTTTAGAAAATTTTTGCAAGAAATTCAACAATAAATTGTGATATTTTTTGTAAAAACACTTGCACAATACAAATTATTGTGTTATTATATATAGGCATTTGGAATCTGTCGTTATACGATAGGAGTCAAATCGAGGTCATTGACCGAAAATTTGAAGCGGGTATTCCTCTGCTACATAGGCAAGAATATCTGAAATTACAGGAGGAAATAAAATGGACGCATTAAAAACTATTGCAGCAGCTTCAATGAAAGAATCTTTCCCAGAATTCAATGTTGGTGATACAGTAAAGGTATCAGTTAACATTCGTGAAGGTGAAAGAGAAAGAATCCAGATGTTCGAAGGAACTGTTATCGCTAAGAAGGGTAGTGGCGTTGCTGAAACTTTCACAGTAAGAAGAGTTTCTTACGGTGTTGGTATCGAAAGAGTATTCCCAGTACACTCACCAAACGTTGTTGACGTTAAGGTTGTTAGATACGGTAAGGTTCGTAGAAGTAAGCTATATTACCTAAGAGATAGAGTAGGTAAGGCTGCTAAGGTTAAGGAACAAATCAAAAAGTAATTAAAGGGGACTTCACGTCCCTTTTTTTACTATCTAAACGAAATTAGACGAAGAGAGATATAATGGATAATAATTATACAATTAAGACAAAATCAGCACCTAATTGGATATATGATTGGACTAAGTCAATTATTTCAGTAATTTTTGTTGTTCTGATTATTCTTACTTTCTTTTTTAGAATTGTAAATGTAGACGGAACATCAATGTACAGTACTCTTTATGATGGTGATAAACTATTTGTTTCAAGTTTTCTATATACACCTACTGATGGTGATATTGTTATTATCAGCCATGGTCAGTATTTAGATGAACCTATTGTTAAGAGAGTTATTGCAACTGAAGGCCAAACTCTAAAAATTGACTTTGACAAAGAAAAGGTTTATGTTGACGGTAAAGAACTTAATGAACCTTATGTATCATCAGAATTAATACCCGGTGATGCTAAGATTCCTGAGGTTATACCTGAAGGTAAAATCTTTGTAATGGGTGACAACAGATATGTTTCTAAAGATAGTAGATATGTTGAAGTAGGATTAATTAATGTGAAAGATGTTATTGGTAAAGCTCAGTTTACATTATTCCCATTCAACCATGCAAAATACTTATACTAATAGGTGATACTATGCAAAGCAGAAAAAAAGAAAAGTATTTTGACAAGTCTAAGAAACAGCCGAAAACAAAAGTTAATAATAAAGAAGATTACATAGTAGTCAACAATAACCCTACAGTTGGATTTTTCTATTACTTAGCAAGAGCAATTATAATGGCTGTTGTTGTGATTATCATTATTCTTACTTTCTTCTTAAGAATTGTAAATGTTGATGGCAGATCAATGATGAATACACTTATTGATAATGATAAGGTAATTGTTACTAATTTTATGTACACACCTAAGGATAACGACATTGTTGTAATCAGCCATGCTAAGGAATATGATAAGCCTATTATTAAGAGAGTAATTGCAACTGGAGGACAAAGTCTTAAAATTGATTTTGAAAATCAGAAGGTCTATGTTGATGGCACATTAATTGATGAACCTTATGTTAGCTCTGAACTAAAAGAAGGTAATACAGAAATTCCATCAGTAATACCTAAAGGCAAAGTATTTGTAATGGGTGATAACAGACTTGATTCACTTGATAGTCGTTACTCAGAAATCGGACTTATTGATGAAGAGAATATTATTGGTAAAGCACAGTTTGTAATTCTTCCAATTACTAGAATTCAATATTTATACTAATATAAGCACCTTTTCCTTTGAAAAGGTGTATTTTTTTAAGAAATTTAAAATAATACTTGATTTTTTTCTTAATTCAAGTTATAATTAGTAGCGTTGTGGAGAGTTGTCCGAGATGGCCGAAGGAGCACGATTGGAAATCGTGTAAACCATTAAAGTGGTTTCGAGGGTTCGAATCCCTTGCTCTCCGCCAAGAAATATATCAGAAACCCAGTATTTATCGCACTTTTAGCCGTTTTGGTTATGGTGCGATATTTACTTTTGTGGCTAAGAATTTTGTATGCAAAATTTGATTTTCCTAGAGGGTTTTTCAAGACTTTCCTAAAGAGTGTTTTCTAACATTTAAAATATTTGTTACAACAATATATAAAATTACATAATTAATAGAGGAATTGCCAATAATTGAAGTTGAAATATAGCATAATATAGACTTAAATAATCATAAAAGGTAAATGCTATACACGACTAGGCATAGTGTAAACTAATTAAGTGAGAATATCGTAATTAATATTATAATTATTGGTATAATAAGAATAATACGCAAAATTAGGCTGTACTTAACCTGTTATTTACCCTTTTTCAAATATACAAATCGTTATAGAACATTATATGTTTCCTTAAGAAGTCTATAATAGAAAATCATATCTTTAATCAAAGCTGTTAGCAAGTGCTAGCAGCTATTTTTATTCTAATCATTAGTCAAATACAACAGTAATAATAACTATACAATAAAATTATTATTTATATTGACATTTATTTTGTATTGTAGTAGAATAATGTTACATTAAGTGACAAAATTAAACAAACTCTATAATAATACGCATAGGATGTGTATTTATTGTTAAATTGTTATCAGTATTCAATGAGGAGGAAAATATAATGAGTGCTATCTCAAAATATTATACTTTAGGTATGGATGAACTTTCAGAAGCTGTTGTTATATTTAAGAAATGTTGCAATAAGATTAACACTCATCAACTAATAAATAGTAATGCAACTGTGAAATTCGATAAATTACATAGTGACTTCTTGAATACAGCCAATAGCTTATTAGTCAATTATAATAGCATGCAGCTTGATGAGATAGAAAGTATGTGTAAAACATTGATTATTATAAATGCTAAAATACAGAAATTGTTGCTTATAAAAAAATACATTAATAATAACAAAGATAATAAGAAAATTCGTAAACAAGTGGGAAATGAATTACAAAATGTAAATTATATGTTGCCTTCATTTAAAACAGCTCATGATATTTTCTTTGATAATCATTGTTTTCCTATCACTGTAACCTTATTTGTAATCACTTTACTTTCATTTATTTTCAGTACAATTTATTGTGGCTATTATATTTTTGCTCTATTTTTTATAATATTGCTAATTCTACTTATCATAGGTTCACTAATTAAGTTTAAGAAAGAAACTAATTTAGATAGGATTTATCGAAATATTAATTCTAATAAATATTTTGAAAGAATGAAAATGAAAAAAGCAAATAAATCTCTTAATAGTATTGCACATTTAGTTATGAGGTTAAAGGGTTAGATATTAACATTATTGCAAATTCTGTTTTAAAATTGTAATACAATATTAGATAAATTAATATTTGTTTTTATTTTTTTATTATAGGCGAAGTTTTATATTTCCGTTCAAAAGAGTTATGAAAAATTTTCTTTTAGTGTTATTGGGTACTTGTAATGCACTTGTAGTTTTAAATGAACACTAAGAACTAACATATAAGATGGGCTTTATTTCTGTTAGGAAGGAATATGATGTAAATACACAGTTTGGAGATGATAAAGAAGATATGAAAATTAAATAATTAATAATGATAACGAGGTGATAGTTTTATAAATTAGTCAAAGCAGAAAAATATAAATAAAATATCATATTTCGAGGAGTATATGATAAAAAATTAAAACGGAGGTTTAAAATGAAATGTAAAATGCGGAAATGTTTATCTACAATTTCTATCATCCTATGCTTTGCAATGATATATTTAATTCCGATGAATGTTGTTGCTTTAGTTCAGGATAACAGTAGTCAAAGCTCTAACTCGGAATCTAATAGTGCCGACTTTAGTAATGTTAAAAGTGAAACTGAAGAAATAGGCAATATTGTCAGTGAAGATAGCGAGCAGAGAACTGAGAATTCTAAAACATTCTTGTTAGATGATGGAACAAAAATGTTTGTTGATTACGGTGAACCTGTTCATTATAAAAACAGTAAAAATGAATGGGTAGATTATGATAATACCCTTGTAAAGTCTGATGACAATTCAACATACAGTAATAAAGAAAGTGATGTAAATGTATCCCTTTCAAAAAATACAAGTAGTGACAGTTTGGTTTCAGTTGAAAATGACAAACACGAAATTAGTTGGAATTATGATGACGCTAATAAAAGTAACATTGTAGTTCAGAACGGAAAAACTAATGACGATAAAAATGATACTGCTTTAGATAATATTACATCAAATGCTGAATATAAGAATATTTATAATAATGTTGACTTGCAATGCAATGTTACAACAAAAGGTGTAAAAGAAAATATTGTTCTAAATAGCCCAAATGTAAATAATGAGTATGTTATTTCGTATAATATTGGAAAACTAACTCCTTAATTAAAAGATGATAATACTATTGATTTGTATAATGGAAAGAATATTGTGTATACAATTTCAGCACCATATATGGTAGATGCAAATGAAAAGTATAGTGAGAATATATCTTTAGAAATTTTAAATCATAAAGATGATACTATGCAGGTTAAATTAACAGCTGATAAGGATTTTCTATTATCATCAGATATTAAATATCCTGTAACTATTGATCCGGAAATATCTTCCGGCCAAGCACTTAATACTAGTTATTCATATATAGGATATGGTACATCATCTCCAAAGTATAACCCACCATATACTTTATCATCTTCTGAATATATTAGATGGGTTATAAATAAATTACCTACGCTTACTTCTTCTCAAAAAGTAATTAAGGCTACATATTCATATTCTATTGAAAAAATTATAGGTGATGTATCAGAAAGTAATCCTTTTATTATTAAGCTGCATAATTATAAAAGTACTTCACCTTATTATGATAGTATAGTAATAGATTATTCAGCAATAGCTGATTCAAGTAATGATGTATCTTTTGATATTACTTCATTAGTAAATTCATGGGCTACCGGTGAAAGTACAAATAATGGCTTTATTCTGGAAGCTAAAGATAGTGCAAAAACAAGAACCGTAAATCTATCAATCGGTGATAAAACTCATCATAAGCCAATGTTTACAATGGTTTATAAAGACTTTACAGGTAAAGAAGAAAGTTTATCATATCATACTGTTTCTGCCGGTAGTAAAGCTGATGTAAATATTAATGATTATCTTGGAAATTTAGTAGTAAATCAGAACTTTTACGAAAGCAAAGCAGCTAGAATGCCACTTTCACTTTCAGCAACATATAATAGTTTTGATTATGATAAATGTTATCAAGATTCAATGATTGGTTATGGTTGGAATTTTTCTTTTAATCAATACATTGAACCAATTACAGATACTAACTTAAATACTGGTGATAATCCATATCAATATGTATATATCGAGTCAGATAGAAGAAAACATTATCTTAGAGGTGAAGGCAATGCACCAACTGAATGGGAAGATGATGAAGATTTAGGTTTAAAATTAACTAAGACAAGTAGTGGATATATCCTTGAAAAAGATTCAGAAAAGCTTTATTTCCAGTCTAGCAATGGTAAAGGTGTTTTATATAAAATCACCGAATTAGATAATGAGAAAAATCATATTGTTTATGGTCGAAATAGTAGTGATGGATATATAAACTATATTTATGATTCTACAAATCAAACACAAGCTACTTTTACAACAACCACTATTAACAGTAAGAAGTATATAACAACTATTAATCTTCCTAATTCAAGAAAGGTTAATTTATCATATACACAGTCAAATGGAAAAGTACTGTTGACTAAAGTTAAATTACCTGATAACAGTTGTTCAAATTATACTTATGATAATCTAGGTAGATTAATTTCAGTAAAATATACAAAAGAAGACGGTTCACAAGTAAAAACAGGTTCTTCATATTCATTAACTTATAATACTGCTAATAAAGTTACTAATATTACTGAAAGAAGTTCAGAGAATAAAATAGGTAATTATCTAAACTTTGAATACAAAGCTGATAATACAACTAAAGTTACAGATAGAAACGGTTCATCAGAAACATATACTTTTGATACTGATGGAACAAAAGTTTCAACAATGAATGCAAATGGTTATATTTCAAATAGTCAAAGTTCCGACCTTACTGTTACTAAAAGTAAAGATAACTTTATTAAGAATTATCTTGATGAAACATCTGACTTTTCCGGTATTAAAAACAATGATGGCTATTACTATAGCGAAAGTTCAAATCCTGATAATAAGTATAGTTTAGATACCGATACAAAATACTTTGGTACAAATGCTATTAAAATCTATAACAAAGATAAACAAGACAAGGACAGTGTGATTTATCACAATATTAGTCAAAAATCATTGTTAGGTAAGTACGTTACATTCTCTGCATATGTTAAGGCTTCTTGCGAAAATAACGGTACAGGCAAATTAAATCTGGCTATTCAGTATAAGGACAATTCAGAAGAAAAAACTATTGATGGTTTTGCAGTAAGTGATGAGATTAATTGGAAAAGAATTAGTGTAACTGCAAAGCTTCCATCGACAGCAACTGATGTAAAGGTTCTTTTAAAGTCAAACGGTAAGAATTATACTACATGGTTTGATTGTTTACAGTTAGAAGAAGGCGAAACTGTAAATGATTATAATGCATTGAAAAACAGTGATTTCACTAATGCAAATAATTGGTTTGATAATAGTAACAATAAATTTGCATTTACATATGGCAGACCATACATTTTTGGTGCACCTTTATATGTGAAAATGAATAGTGATGAAAATGATACTACCGATTCAACTACAGAAAATGCAACCGGTACTACTGTTAAGGAAACCACACAATCTGTTCAATCTACTACTGTAGTTAGTGAACATGATGTGGTTGACACTACAGATGCATACGGAAATGTAGTAAAATCAGTAGAAGGTGTATATAACAGAGTATATGAAGTATATAGTGATACTGATAATTCAGAAAATTCCGGTAATGATAGTGATTCAGAAGATACTACAAGTGAAGAAAATACTGATAAGACAAATTATTTAGCTAATAAGTATATATATCAAAGAGTAAATGTAAATGCTAAGAATGTTTCATTTGTATTAACAGGACAAGCACAAGGTATTTCTGTTCCTTTATCAAATGAAAATAGAACTTTTGGTATAGCACTTAATGTTTATTATCAAGGAGAAGATACTCCTGAAAGTCATTATCAATCATTTAATTCTAATACAACCTCTGTACAGTCAGTATCATTGTCAGTTACACCTGAAAATAGTGAAAAGCTCGTACAATGTGTTGACTATGCATTTGTTTATGGTTATAATAGTAATACAATGATACCAAGTAATGCCATGTTAAAAGTTATGGTATCACCTGAAACTACTTCAACTGATAGTGCATCTTCTTCTAGTGGGGATGATAATACCCAAGGTACAACAAGTGCAAGTAGTGAAGTTGAATATGGCGATATGCTTTCTGAAGAATTAGACACTTCAAAATCATATATTAAGTCAGAGTCAACATATGATTCAAAAGGTAACTATGTAACAGAAGAAACTGATGAAAACGGTAATACTACAAAATATACATATGATGCTAACGGAAACAAGTCTTCCATAACTAATGGTAATAATGTAGAAACATCATATACATATGATTCTTCTGATAATGCCACTTCTATTACAACAGGTGGTGCAAGCAATAAGTATGATTATGACTATCAAGGTAATGTTGAGTCAATATCACATAATAACTTTTCTTTTAAGTTTAATTACAATGAATACAACAAACTCTTATCAACATATGTTGGCGATTCACAGATAGTTTCCAATACATATAGTCCATATAACGGAAATTTATTGAAAGTATCATATGCAAACGGTAGTGTAATATCATATACATATGATGAGTACAATAATGTTACAAATATTAAGTGTAATGACAATACTATCGCTAAGTATACTTATAACAAAAACGGTCAAATTTCTGTTTGTGATGACTCCGAAAGTGGAGAAACAACTTATTATTACTATGATTGTAACGGAAACTTAGAGAGTCAGTTTATACTTGGTAAAGACAGCACCCTTGCAAATAGTGTTACAACCGATGAAAACGGTAATACTGTAGAAAAAACAGAAATCGGAAATAACACGAGAACAATAACAAGTGGTACTGATAGTGACGGTAAATCATTTGTTGATTATAACGGACTAAAAACAACAGAAGAAAAAGACGAATTTGGTAGAGTTACATCTGTCTTAACTAAATCAAAGCATTCACTAAATGTTGTTAATAAGTATATTGGTGATGAAAACTTTGATGATGAAGATAATGTTAATGCTAATTCTACTGATACCTTATCATCAAGGAATATAAATAAACAAAGAGTGTTATTTGATGGTCGAGTTGTATCAAAATATGAGTATGAATATGATAACAACGGTAATATTACTTCTATTAAAAAAGATGGTAAAGAAGCACATAGATACAAGTATGATAAAAAGAATCAGCTAACTGAGGAATATGACTATGTAAATAACTACTATATAAATTATTCTTTAGATGGTAATGGTAATATTCATTCTGTTAATACACAAGCACTTGATTCGGATAAACATCCTACCGGTAGCGTTCATGGTAATGTATATTATTATGAAGATAAACAATGGTGCGACAAATTAACTAGAGTCAATAATATCGGTTATATTACTTATGATGAAATCGGTAATCCATTGAATTATCGTGACGGTATGTCATTTACGTGGAGAAACGGTAGATGGCTTTCAACAACAACATTAAATGATGATACAAAGGTAACTTACCGTTACAATGCCAACGGAATGAGAACTCAGAAAAAAGTAGGTTCAAAAGTAACTGACTATTATTATGATAGTAATAATAATCTAATTGCTCAAAAGACCGACAATGCAACACTTTTCTTCTACTATGATACTGAGAATAGCCCTGTAGCTTTATCTTACAATGGAAAAATGTTCTACTATGTAAAGAACTTGCAAGGAGATATAGTAAAAATCCTTGACGAAGATGGAAATGAAAAAGCCAATTATGTTTATAACGCATGGGGTAATATTCTGTCACAGTCTAATGATGAATTATCTTCAATTAATCCACTTCGTTATCGTGGTTATGTATATGATGAAGATACTGCAATGTACTATCTTCAAACTAGATATTATGATCCGTTTACAGGTAGATTTATTAATGCTGATAATACTGTATTCATTGGTTCATCAGGTACTGCAATTGGCGATAATATTTTTACCTATTGCGAAAATGATCCTGTAAACAATGTAGATTATACTGGTCAATGGTTTTATTCATTAAAAAAATATTATGATTACAATTTTAAGAAATATATGATTATTTCGCCAATTCTTTGGTATAATTTTTTAGAAAGTTATGAAAAATTATGTAAAAGAAATAAATATAATAAAAATTGTATTGGTAAATATTCTTCCTATATTTATGGTCAAGCAAATTACCCAGTTAGTAATATGAAATATGGTAAAAGTGAAAGTAGAATATCGAATGTGGGTTGTGAATTAGTAGCAATATATAATGCATTAAAAAAATGAAAAAGTTTATGAATTTCTCTCAAATTATATTAGAGGCAGAAATGAATGATCTTGTTTGGTATAGAGGTAAGTTTGGCACTCATCCAAGAAAGATAGGCAGATTCTTTGATGCACATAAGATTATTTATGTACAGTCAAATAATATTTATGATTTTAAACATGATATGAATAAGTACAAAATTGGAATAATATCTAAATGGAATAATGATTCTTCAACTGGTATCCATACTTTTTTTGTTGTAAAAAAAAGTAAAGACAAGTGTTGGGCATATAATTATACCAATAACGCTAGAGATACAAAAGTTGTAGATCTAACAAAAATTAAATCTTGGAAATTTGTTGTTGGATATTGTTTTACTTGAGGTGATGTAATGAAAAGAAAATATATTTTTATATTATTTGGTGCAGTTGCATTATTTTCATTATTGCTTATTGGTTATATGATGTATAACTCTTATTCTCTACCAATTCAGGGTGAAGAGGTTCGCAAGGAATGGTTATGTACTAATAATAAAATGAAAATTGTAAGTTATTCAAATAAATTTCCATATGATGTTTTTTCTATGAATAAGATTTTTATAGATGGTGAAGAGTATTCTTATGAACCCTGTGATGGTAAGCAGTTTTTAGTCGCTGAGGATTATTATACTGGTGAACCCAAAATAATGGAAGGTCACTGTTCCTCTAACTCTGATGGTAGTATTACATTGCATATTGATAGAGTTTATTCCAAAAAATATAACGATTTAAGGAATAATGATTATGTCTTTTATGAAACTGATGGGTAATCCTAAATATGAAACTATCATGATGGTATGTTTTTTACATTGAAAATGGTAGATGTGTTGTCCACAACTACTCTAGGTGATGGTACAGTGTAATATTTTTCTTCTATTATGACATTTATAATAGACTTGTTAAACCCCATGGTCTAATTATCCATTAGTAACAATCAATTAAATCTCCCTTACTCATTAAAAATTGAGTAGGGGAGATTTTGGAAAAATGTTCTACTATGTAAAGAATTTGCAAGGAGATATAGTAAAAATCCTTGACGAAGGTGGAAATGAAAAAGCTAGTTATGTATATAACGCATGGGGTAATATTCTATCACAGTCAGAAGATGAACTATCTTCAATAAATCCACTTCGTTATCGTGGTTATGTGTATGATGAAGATACCACTCTTTATTATCTCCAAACCAGGTACTATGACCCACAAACAGGTAGGTTTATCAATGCTGATGATACTGCGTATATTGGTGCTACTGGTACAGTTTTAAGTGCAAACATTTTTACCTATTGCGAGAATAATGCGATAATGTTTACGGATTACAATGGTCAGCTATTAAAAGAAGAAAAAGAAGCAGGACGTAAATTCTGGAAAAACTGGGTTGTATCTACATTAAAGAAAAAGAAATGGACATATTCAGCAACATTCTTAGAACATAGTCTACGCGATAAGCCATCAAATCTTTGGTATAATTCTTCAACGGCTCTATCAAAAAAATAAAAAAACAAATGAATTCAAAAATTTAGTTAAAAAAGTGAGGAAAAAACATAAAAATAAATGGGTATCCAATTATACGTGTTCGTTAGTATATAATTCCGGAGATTTGTTAGGGGCGTTTCACAACATCAGTGTAACAGTGAATGAAATGCGGATAAATGGTTGTCGATATTTTCAGTTTTTATTAGAAGATAAGTATGATTTTAAACTAGAGAACTATTCAGGAAATTGGGCAATTAAAGTTGGAAATAATATGGCTTTGGCTGATCAAAATCAAGGTATTATTGTTCCATATAAAATTTATGTTATTGTTTATGCTAAAAGGTGATTATTAATGATTGCAAGAAAGAAGATATTAATAATAATTACATCTATAATATGCGTGTTTGGTTTATTGACAACAATTATTTTTTTGAGAAAGTATAATTCGCCGCAATTTGTCATAACTGAAATAAATCAAACGCTGAAACTATCTATTCCTTATAATGACATCACGTTTTTCGAAAAGAATGGCGGTGGCTTTCATGGTGACGGAGACATAATAGTGATACTCACTTTAAGTAATGAAGAAAATAAAAAATTTCAAAACAATTTAGATGACAGGTGGATGAAGTTAGAGCAAAAAAGCGAAATTTACAACTACTTATGGAGTTCGGAAACTACACCCGGAGAAAAGGCGTTTGGAGGTATGTTAAACAAGAGATTATCTCCTGCAACTGACACGGTATTCATTCTCTGTGACTATCCCAATAATAAAACAAATGAAGAAATCAATTTCAATGATATTTTTGATTTTTATTATGTTGGGTATTCTTATGAAAAAGGTGAGATTTATATTCAAAAGACAAATATATGAGTTTGATTTTAATTACCTTATATAGAATCAAAGTTATTTTTATCGCAAGTGTTTGACTTATAAAAATCTGTAATAAAAGAAGAGTTGACAGTATTATCTACTACAGCTTTATCTTCTATGTCTTAACAATAACTACTCTTTTATGATAGGCTGAATTTAGGTGATTAAAAGACAAAACAAGTTTGTATTAAAATAGAGGGTAATATACAAGCTCCGTTACCGTGGTTATGTATATGATACCGACACAGGACTTTACTATCTCCAGTCCCGCTACTACGATCCACAAACAGGTAGATTTATCAATGCTGATGATACAGCATATGTAGATACAAATTCCGGTACTACATTAAGCACAAATATGTTCGCTTATTGTGAAAATAATCATATTAATAATGTTGATTATACTGGCCAATGGTATCATAATCTGAGTTCTTATTACAAAGCTCATAAGAAAATGTATGAGGGCTATCCTGATGCATGGCAAGCATTTTGTACAAGATATAATAAACTTAAAAAAAGATATAAAGACAATCGGTCTGCTTTAGGTAGATTTAGTGGGTATATCTATGGACAAAAAACAAGAAAGTTAAAAATTTAAAATACGGATCTAATAATGCTACGGTTGCAGGTGTAGGTTGTGAACTTATTGCGATCTATAACACTTTAAAGCGTTTAGGAAAATTTCAATATTTCTATCAAGTTCTGCTTGAGGCTGAAATGAATGATATGGATATGTTTGGTGGGCTTTGGGGTACAAATCCGTTAGGTATTGCAGGATATTTTGATTTTCATAAGATAAAAAGAGACATGTACCAAGGAGAGTCAACTTTTGATCGTTTTATAAAGTCAATTAAAAAAGCAAAAATTGCTATTATTTCACTTTGGAACGATCATTTTTATAATGGTATTCATACTTATTGCATTGAGTATGATAAAAAATCCAAAAAGTACAAAGCATATAACAAAGATGTTAATAGTACTTATAAAACAAAAATCAATATTAAGTCTTTTGCTAAAAAAGAAAAAAGCAATTTTATAATTGGTTTTACATTTTGACGAGGTAAATATGAAGCGTTTAAAAACATCAACTAAAGTTATTATTTTTGGCTCTGCTTTTTTAATTTTATTAACAGTATTTTTTAGTTTTTTAAATTATAATATGCATACATATTTAGATAGTGGTGAAGAATATAAACAAAATTGGTATTGTAAGGAATATAATTTTTCATTTTCAAGTTACGGCAAAAATTTTCCTGAAGTTAGAGGAGATCAATGTAAAAATGCAACTATTAACAATCATAAGGTAGATGTTATGGTTGAGTACGATTGCTTTTATATAGGAAAATATTATACAGTTGCAGAAAATGGTAAAAAATATACTGATTTTAAAAGTTATGCTTCTGCATCTTCTTATGATTACTCATGGGGAAAACTAACTGTTAAAATAGATAAAGTTGAGAATAAGAAATACAACTACCTCAAAGGGAAAACCTTGATTTTTAAGAAAAACAAATAGAGCTATTTAAATGATTCTATTCATTAAAAAAATCTTTAATGTAAGATAATAGTAGTAATTATCTAATTGCTGATATTATGATTCCAAGAACAGTCCGGTGGCAATGACTTATAACGGTAAGATGTTCTATTATGTAAAGAACTTGCAAGGTGACATAGTAAAGATTCTTGATGAAGACGGTCAAGAAAAAGCTGATTATGTTTATAATGCTTGGGGAGATATTATATCTCAATCAGATGATGAATTAGCTTCTATAAACCCTCTTCGTTATCGTGGTTATGTGTATGATGAAGATACTGCAACGTGTTATCTTCAAAGTAGATATTATGACCCAACTACAGGTAGATTTATCAATGCCGATGATACTGCATATGTAGATACAAACTCCGGCACTCCTCTAAGCACAAATATGTTCGCTTATTGTGAGAATAATCCTGTTAATAAAGTCGATCCAAATGGATATTGGTCGATCACAATTACTCGTGGAATGGTAGCCGGATTTATAGATTTAATAATAAGCATAATACCAGGGGTAAATTTAGTTGGTAAAGTTTTTTCTCCTTTATAACTTTTGGTAAAACATTATAGTAAGAAAGCTTTAAAGAAAGCAATTCGTTCACCTATAAGGAGATTTCTTAAAGTTTTTGTTAAAGTTATTGGTAAGGTATCAGGTGCTTTAAGCAAAAGAGGTGGTATATTAAGAACATTCGGTATTATGTTGTCGAGTTGGAAAATAGCAAAACATATTACGGCATTTCTTGCAAATGCAGCCTTTAATAAATTTATAAATTTTGTAGTAAACAATATAGATATTGTTCTATCAAGAGGTGGTTTAATTTCAGGATTTTTAGACATTCTAGTAGGAGATAAAAAACTTAATAATAAGATATGTACTATAAAATTATGGTGAATTAAAATGAAAATAAAAATACAGTCTAAAATTGGAAAATATGCACGACCTTTAAACATACGCTTTAATGGAGAGAATAAAATATTATCCACCTATAATGATGTTGTTGTATTTAATTGTGAAAAAGCAGGAGAATATCACTTTTCAGTTGAACAAATAAATGATGAAAATATGAGTGTTATTTCTCAGATGTTTTTAACCATTTTAATGTGTTTTAGAGTTTTAATATCTTTGTATAATTTAGAATCTTTTAATTTTTTAGATTATAGCGATATAAAACCATATTCTATAAGAAAAAACTACATAATAAAAATAAAATCAGATACTAATATTAATTTAAAATACAAAGATACTTCTTTTTCAAGTAGCAATAATGAGTTTTCCATACCTTATATTGAAGTGAATAATATTTGTGTACAAGATGAAAAAACACTATTGGATTGTTCTACTGAGAAAATAAGAAAAAGCAAAAATTGTCTTACAATTACACTTTCAATAATCGTCCTTGTATGCTTTTTTGGTATAAGTACAGTATTTTATTTTGCATTATTATCAAAAAATATTGTGCCGATTTGTATGTGTTCTGCTATTTTATTGTTTTCTATTATAGTCTATGTTGTTTCCTTACGGAAAATAAAGGTAAGCTATAATATAATTATAAGTAAGTTAAATTTGAAAAAAACCACAAAATAAATGATGTATGTATATTTGTCTGTATGAATGTCATTAGGTTTAGATAGGAGCGTTTATTATGAAAAAATTATTTTCAACATTACTTTTTGTTGTTTTAGTTATTGGTGTTGTTAACTTGTGTGGTTGTAAGTCAGAGGATAAAGATACTAAACAATATCCTTTTGCTACAGTAAAAGAAGCAGCTGTTTATTCAGCAAAACAACCAGAAAAAATGAGTACATTTATATTCAGAGATATTAGCAAAATAAATCATCTTATGCCTCAATACACAACTATAAACATTGATAAATCAGAGTTTTGTAATGTGTATAATTATGAAAATGGCAAATTATATGTTTTCTATGACGACAATCAAGAAATTAATTTTGCTGTAGCTTCCGAGAAAAAGCTTAATAAAGATGATTTTAGCAATATCATTGTCGATGAAACTACTTTGGATGATATAAAAAACATTGATTCTGCTACCAAACTGAATTTTATTAATTATCCTGCTTTTGATGAATATTATTCAATTCATTTAACTAATGAAGATATATTATTTATAAATTATAAGAAGATTAATAATAAATTAATTGTATCTTCTATGAATATGAAATATTCTAACTATGTGAGCAAATTAGATAAAGAAAATTTGCTTACATAAGTACGGTTGTTTGGTTATTTAAAAATAATGTCATTAAATGACACAATGTATTATTACATCAAAAATTTACAAGGTGATATAACAAAGATAGTAAATCACCAAGGCAAAGTAATGGTAGAATATACATATGATGTAGGGGGAAATATCCTAAAAGAAAAATCTAATGTTAACCCATCATATGCAACAGTTAAAGAGTTCAATCCATTCCGATATAGAGGATGTGTGTATGTTACAGATACAGGTCTGTACTATCTCCAAAGTAGATAATATGACCCAACTATAGGTAGATTTATCAATGCTGATGATACTGCTTTTATCAGTTCTTCAGGTACTGTTTTAAGTTGTAATATTTTTGTGTATTGTGAGAATAATCCAATAAACTTATATGATTATACAGGTAATTGTAGTTATTTGGATGGTGGGATAATTAAAACATGCCATAAAAGTAATAAATACAATAGGGATAATGCAGTAAAGTACGCTGAGAAATGGAGTGATGATTATAATATGCAGTTTCCTAAATTTCAAAAAGGTGATTTGCTTTATTTTGATGGTAATGGTGATGTAATCTATACGCACGCTTCGATAATTAGTTCAATAATTAAAGTAAAGGACAAAAAAATAATTTGTTATGCAGCTCATACTGTAAACAATTTCAATAAAAAATTATTAAGTAATAAGGATAAAAAGAATCCTAAAAAATAAAGGCAAAAGAAATAGTACTGTCTGTATATTACAATTGAAATGAGTGGTCTAGAATGATGGTGAAATGGAAAACAGTAATAAAGTATGGGATTTTAATTGCTATTTTGTTATTGCTGGGTTTGAATTTATACAAAACATATTCTTTTGATGCTGAAGAAGAATATTTAAAGCTAAAACTAAATTTTGTTATGGAAAATGCTTATGATACATATGGTGAAAGGTTAAATGAGGAGTACACTGGTTTTATATCAAAAGATGATTTCAAAAGTTTGGATTATCGAGATGATAGAGAAAGCGTAAAAAGAGAAACAAATAGTTGTTATATATCTGACATTAAAATAACTGACAATAAAGCGGAAGCTGAATTTAGATATCATTATACATCTTATGATAAAAATGATCAATTAGTGTCTAGTAGTGGCACTTGGTATGAACCGATACCAATATTTGTTGAGTTAGAGAAGAAATCAGGGCAATGGAAAGTTACGAGTGTGACAGAAGAAATTTTTCCTGATGAGTCAAAATAAATGATGTATGTGTATTCTTAAATCAACTGTGCAAATGGAATGAGAACTCAGAAAAAAGTGGGAACAAAGGTAACTGACTATTATTATGATAGTAATAATAACCTAATTGTTGAAAAGACTGACAGTGCAACACTTTTCTTCTATTATGATACTGAGAATAGTCCTGTAGCTTTATCCTACAACGGAAAAATGTTCTACTATGTAAAGAACTTGCTAGGTGATATAGTAAAGATTCTTGATAAAGACGGTATTAGCTATGCAAGTTATGTATATGATTCTTGGGGTAATATTCTTGAAGAGAAAGGCGAACCAATATTAAGGAGACTAAATCCACTTCGTTATCGTGGTTATGTATATGATGAAGATACCACTCTTTATTATCTTCAAACTAGATATTATGACCCAACAACAGGTAGATTTATTAATGCTGATGATACTGCTTTTATTGGTTCTTCTGGTACGGCTATTGGTGATAATATTTATACATATTGCGAAAATGATCCAGTTAATAAAAGTGATGCTGATGGAACATGTTACTTTGATTTTAAAGATAATATAAAACATTTTAATAGTGAATATAGGTTGGATTTTTATAAAGATTGGAGAAAAAAAGAGAGAAAATACAATAGAAAGTTTGCAGTAAATTATGCTAGAAAATGGGCTTATTTGCGTAATAATCAATACCCTTGGTTTATAAGAGGAGATTGTACTAATTTTGTGTCACAATGTTTACATGCAGGTGGGATATTGATGAATGATGATTGGTTCTATCTTTATTCTGCTAGAAATAAAAAATGGAAGCATTCTAACTATTGGTCTGTAGCAAGTCAAAATATGGCATATTTTTATCGTTCTAAATACGTCAGAAAACATAAGAGTTTTAATTTACATAAAACAAATATGTCATCTTAAATTAATATTATAAAGAAATATAATATAAAAGTAGGAGATTTGTTATATTTTGATTTTGATGGGGACGGAGTGTATACACATGCCACTATAATTTCATCTGTTAATGCAGAAATTAAGTATTGTGCTCATACAGAAAATAGGAGAGATTATCCTCTTTACAGTGATGATAACAAGAATGCTTCTTTTATGATTTTGATGATGAGGTGATTATATGAAAAATAAGCGAAGTTGTTTACGAAAAGTTATTATTGTTTTATGCGTTATAGCATTTGCATTTATTTGTTATTCAATATTCTTTTGCGTGCTATCATACCAAATTGTAAAAAATATAAATTCAACCAAAAGCTATGATGAGTTTAAATCGTCCCAATATTCACAATATATAAAGGACGAAGAGTATTATAATCAAATGCATTTTAGTGGAGATAGATCTGATACTGATACATCATATTATGGCGTATATGTTGCTATACCCGTGTGGAATGAGGTTGTTGTGTATCATTATTACATCTATGACGTTAGAGATGCTAATGGAAAAATTGTATCAGGTGGAGGTAGCTTATTTGAACCTTGCAGAACTAAAATAACATATAAATATGAAGGTATGAGCCTTGTTGTAGACAAAGCATATGAACAAATAGCTTATGAATAGTAATAATAATCTAATAGCAGATGATAAGCACCTAAAATTTATTAAAAAAATAAAAATGGGAGATTTAATGTATTTTGATAATGGTAATGGTATCATTATTCACGCTACTATTATTAGTAAGGTAAATATAAAAATCTTTTATGCAGTCCATACTAATCCACACAAATATGAAATGTTAAGAGGAACTACTAATAAAAAGATGAAAAATAGATGTGTTTACATATTGAGTATGAGGTGAATATTATGAAAAAGGTATGTTTTATAATTGTTCTTGTTTTTTCTTATTTATTGTCAAATTTTATTACGATGTTCTTTTACTTGAATCCTATTAATATTAAAGGTGAAGTGTATTCTTTAGTAGACGAAATAGAAAATAGTGCGTATAAAAACTATGGTCGATTTGACACTAAATTTAATGGAATAATTTCAAGAGAAGACTTTAGTGAAATGAATTATCGGGATAACGTGAATAATATTGTTAATGAGAAAAATAGTGGAAAATTCAGTAAAGTATTTAAACATAATGGTGTAGCTATTGCTGAGTACAGATATATTTATAGGTCATATGACAACAGAAATAATGTTGTAAACGATTCAAATGGAAGTCATATTATTGAACTTCATAATGATAATGGCAAATGGATTGTTTATAGTGTAACTGTATGTGATACAATTGTTGATGGATATGATTATTATTCTATTTTAAGTTAACAAATAATATATTTTTTGTTAAATTAGTGGTAATTTATATGAATATAGGAGAACTACTGGATTCTTCAATATAACATATTTGCCTATTGAAACCGGAAAGTATTTTTTCAAAATAAAGTAGGTAATTATATGAAAAATAAGCGAAGTTGTTTACGGAAAGTTATTGCAATTCGAGTAATACATATATCAAGAAGAAAACGAAATCTAATGATTGGAAAAATTGGAGATTTAACACTAAAAAATTCAGAGGATATTTGAATTTTTAGTATGGAGGTGTAAAAATGAAAAAATTAGTTAGTATTGTTGTTTCCTTATTATTTCTTACTTTTTCACTAACCGGATGTAATATTCTTGGTAGTGACCTAAAGGCTCTACCTTATTCTTTCTTTGCATCAACTGAAAAAATTACCATTGATACATTAAAAAAGGTAGTTAAAGCTTTTGATAACAGAGATAAAGAGATGGTAAAATCACTATTTGCTAAAAATATACTAAAAAAGTATAAAAACTTTGATAAAGAGTTAGATAAGGCTTTCAAGTACTACACAATAAAGTCAGAAAAAGTTGAATATAGTTGGTCTGGTGATTCCGATTCTACTGAAGATGGCATAACCATAACATTTACAGGTGGAGATGTAACTATAAAGAAAGCGAATAAGAGTTTTGATATTTCTATAGAAATATGTTCGAATGATGATAATGATGATTTAAATGTAGGCGTGTGGAATTTGTGCATAGTTGACAACAATTTAGATGAAAGTGAGATTAAAGGAATTTATTCAGATGATGATATTGGTTCTGATATACCAAAATATGGAATTTATGTAGGGCGATAAAAATGAATTGTATTACTAAAATTTAGCTATAGATTAAATTTTCGTAGTGAAATATCTGTCTAATAGAAAAACGGTAGATGGTTGTCAACAACTACTCTAAGTGATGGTATAAAGATAACATACCGTTATAATGCCAACGGAATGAGAGCTCAGAAAAAAGTGGGATCAAAGGTAACTGACTATTATTATGATAGTAATAATAACCTAATTGCTGAAAAGACTGACAATGCAACATATGAAAAATTTGAAATGTATTTGCCATATTGGGTTGTTAGTCAAAGAGTTTATGATTTTCTCATTAAAAGGTATCCTAGAATGAATTTTGAACCGATTTTTTTAAATGAACAGTAGTTTAAAAGATATATTTTAATGATTTCTCTTATCATAAGACCGTAATAGTAGTTCAATTCTGTATATTTATTGCTTGTAGAATTAAGTACAGAATGATAATAATTTGAAGAATTATATATAAAAACAATTTCTCTCGGAGGATAATAATATGATTAAAAAATACTATATTAAAACTATAACCTTGTTATTAATGATACCTTTTATGATGTTCTTATGCGCTTGTAATAATACAACTAATATCGCTGATAGTTCTATTGGACAATTAAATTATAATTATGACAATAAACACATATCATTAACATTAACTGAGGCTGAGAGTAATATAGTCAAAGATATATTTAATAAGAAAGAACTATATAACGATGAACCATCTTGTGGTTTTGATAAAAATATCTCTATTAAGTTTGATAATGACTATTACTGTATTGCTTGTGATTCTTGTGGTATTGTAAAATTTAAAGATAAGTATTTTAATATTTCTAATTCAGAACGCAGTAAAGTAGAGAAAATTTTCAAAAAATACGGAGGAACATTTCCTTGTATATAAGCCAGTTTTTATAATTATAACTGAAGTTATATTAATAGGGGGCATATATGGATCTTATATTTAAAGGCAATCTTTTTGATATCACAAAAAATGATATTAAAAATTACTGTAAAAAGAAATGTGAGTATTATGATACATTGTCTAAAGAGTATTCTCCAAGATACAATGAATTATATTCCAAAGTAACAAGTAACATAGTAAGGAAAGAATATTCTTCAAAAGGCTCTGAAATACATAGAGGTTTTTATTGTCCGAGTCCGGTACAAGATGTTGTTATAGGAAATTGTAAAAGAGGAAGGCTTCTTAAAAATAAAAACAAATTATCATCATATGGATTTGAATATGGTTTTGATGAAAAAGATAGGTTAATATTTGCTAGATGTGATGAGATTGATAATATTGAATTTATCGAATATAAGGATAATTATTCAATAGGATATAGATTTCGTACACCTAAATCTACTAAGCCAGAATTGGACAGTATCAGTGAATGTTTTTACGATGATTTTGGAAGAATTATATTATATCTTTTTGGTTTTTGCCAACTATATAAATTTGGAGAACTAAAGTATGAACAATTCCAATATAATGAATCCGGAATCTATATTGATCATTTTGTTGATTATGTATATGGTATTGTTTCTTATGATAGTTATGTCTTTCAACATAACAAAAATGGTTACTTGTCTTCATTTGATATAGCTAATTTGATTGATAAGGAAAAGGAAAATGATAACGAAAGACATTCTGTAAAACGAAAAAGAAAAGTATAGCAGTTTTATAAACAAAGTTTTTTCTCTATATTCGTTCATTTTAGTTGTTATTCTCACAAATAGAAAGGGTTTTTATGTTTGATATGATTTATGTAGTGGTTTTAATTTTATTAGGCATATTAACTGTACCGTTAATTTTGGATTACTCATATAAGTTCAAATTTGAGATAAGAAATAAATTGTTGAAAACTACTTTATATTTTTTATGGATAATTTGTTTTTTATTTCTTGAAATTGATGATTTAGTTGAGTTATTTACATAAAATATAAGACCATTGCTTACTTTTAATGTATTAATTCATTAATAACAAGTGAAAATTTTAGTAGCTTTGATTGCATTTGTAATATACATAATCATAGTGAACTTCTTTAGAATTAGTAAAAACCAACTCTTTAGATAAAACTAAAAAACAGGAGGTGTTCTCATGAAAATGAGTTGGTTTAAAAAATATTTGAAAGTTTTTTCAATTTTCGTTATATCCTTTTTGTCACTAGTAACTTTAATTATGATTTTTGCTTTCTGTATAGGTGATGTTACAGTAGGTAATTTTATATTATTTATAGGTGTAGAGATTTGTTTAATAGGTATGTTTATAGGACAAATCCATTATTTTTCAACCTTTGCTTATAAAGTTTATTTTGATAATGATAATATTGTGTTTCAATTTAAGAATAAGACCTACACTTATAATAGAAATGATTGTAAGAAAATCTTTACAAATGTAATGATAACTAAATTTACCTTCTATAATAAGAAAATCAGATGTGCAAAAAATGATTACTTTGATGATAATACAGGGCAGTTAAAAGATAAACTGAATAAAGAATTTTTTCCTAATGCTGATATTACAAAAATTTGGGATTGATTATATGAATAAAGTTAATTTTAAAGATATAGAAAAAGTCAAAAAGCTATATCATAAAAAAGGTGTTTATGTAATAACCGGTGAAAAGTATTGGGATGGTGGTTTTGATATAGACACTTCACTAGATGAAAAACTACAATTCTATTCCTATGCCAAGAAGTATAGTGATGTTCTGAAAAATATAATTTATCAGTTTGGTGATAAAGCTATTATCGGAAAGGACATAGGGGAAAAGTCTGACCTTTTTGCACATTGGAAAGATATGAAGTGTTACGATTCATTTAATAATTTAAATGAGCAGTTTAACAAGAAAAGCAATTATGAAATTAACCATAATGATGAAATTATTGACTACATAATCGAAAATAATTTTAGATACTTTTCGTTTATAGATTTCTATTTGCCAAAGTATAATATGATTTTACAGCCAACTTGCCATACTGAAATTTTTATTTATTCCGATAATTATAAAGAAATTATATCTAAAATTGAAACAATTGTTGGTAGTGAAAGTGAACTTAATATTAAATATTTAGAATTTGATTGATTATCACATAATTTTTATAGAAATTCTCTATATCAATATTGATTATATGTTATGATTATTTTATATAATGTACTTTACTTGTTAAATAGGTGTATTTATGATAAAATAATCCTTGATGTCAATTTGAAATGGGGGAGAAACTTTGGGAAGAACTTCAAATATGTTAGCTGAAATGGCTGATATTAATATTAATGCCGGAGTTAAAAAGTCAAATTTACCACTGTTAAAAATGATTATTTTGGGTATGATGGCAGGTGCATTTATTGCATTTGGTGGTGCAGCAAGTAACGTTGTAGTTCATGGTATTGATAATGCCGGTGTTGCAAAGATGTTAGCCGGTGTGATTTTCCCTGTAGGTCTTATGCTTGTTGTGTTTACCGGTAGTGAACTTTTCACCGGTAACTGTTTAATGATAATGGGTGCACTTGATAAGAAAATTAAAGTGTCTAAGATGATTCGTAATCTTGTTATTGTGTATTTCTCAAACCTTGTTGGTGCACTAATAATGGATTTCTTGATTTTCTATTCAGGTCAGTTTGACCTATCAAGTGGTGGCCTGGGTGCTTATACAATTAAGGTTGCAATTGGCAAGACTTCACTTGCTCCATCTACTGCTTTTGTCAGTGGTATTTTGTGTAACATTCTTGTTTGTTTAGCAATCCTAATGTCTAGTGTAGCTAAGGAAGTAATTAGCAAAATCTTTGCTGTATTTTTCCCAATTTGTTTGTTTGTTGTTTGTGGCTTCGAACACTGTGTTGCTAATATGTTCTATTTACCTTCAGGTATTTTAGCAACAACTAACCCACAGTATGTTGCAAAGGCTAAAGAGCTATTTGGTATTACTGCTCAGCAGTGTGAAAATTTAAAGCACTTTGCAGGTACAGACCAATTAATCTATGTTACTTTAGGTAATATTGTTGGTGGTATGTTACTTGTTGGTGCAGTATTCTACTTCGTACATATTAGAAATTGGGATAAGAAAAATTCCTGATTTCTTGTCACTTATTGTCCTATTAGCACAGAGAATTCTCTGTGCTTTTATTTTTATATTAAATTTACATTAATTATCTTTTATATTCATTGACTATAAGTAGAAATTTGTGTATAATTTTAAACGTAAACAGAGGAGTTTTCCTCTGTTTTTTTAGGCGGGTAATAAATAAGGAGGTCGTTATGTCTAAGGTATCTAATTCAATGAATATTATTGAACTTAAAAATGTTGGAAAATCTTTTGATGATGTTGTGGTTGTTGAAGATTTTAATTTGGAAGTAAAGAAAGGTGAGTTTGTTACTTTTCTTGGACCATCAGGTTGTGGTAAAACAACTACACTAAGAATGATTGCAGGTTTTGAAATTCCTACGGAGGGTCAGATCACTTTAAAAGGTGAGGACATAAGTAAACTTCCTCCATATGAAAGACCTATTAATACAGTATTTCAGAGATATGCACTTTTTCCACATCTTAATATATATGATAACATTGCTTTTGGCTTAAAGCTAAAAACTAATGAAGTTACTTACAAGAAAGATAATGGCAAGATTATCACTCGTAAGGAAAAACTTTCTAAAAAAGAAATTGACAAAAAGGTTAAGAGAGCCTTAGAGATAGTTGACCTTGAGGGCTTTGAAAAGCGTTCTGTAGATACTTTGTCAGGTGGTCAACAACAGAGAATTGCTATTGCAAGAGCTATTGTAAATGAACCACAGATTCTTTTACTTGATGAACCTTTAGGTGCATTAGACCTTAAGATGCGTAAAGAAATGCAGATTGAACTTAAAGCAATGCATGAAAGACTTGGTATCACTTTCATATATGTAACCCATGACCAAGAAGAAGCCCTTACAATGTCCGATAAAATTGTTGTTATGTCTGATGGTGTAATTCAGCAGATTGGTACACCGGAAGAAATTTATAATGAACCAAAGAATGCTTTTGTAGCTGACTTTATCGGTGAAAGTAATATTTTTAACGGTAAAGTTACTGATAAGCTACAAGTACAGTTTTGTGACCATACATTTACTTGTGTTGATGACTTCCATATTGGAACTAAGGTTGATGTAGTTGTTAGACCTGAAGATATTGTAATGAAACCTAAGGGTGAGGGTATGATGGATGTTGTAGTTGACTCTGTTGTATTTAAGGGTGTCCATTATGAAATTACAGTTCTTTCAGGTGATAATGAAATTGTTATTAACTCAATTTACAATGCAGTTGTAGGTGACACAATTTCTATTGATATTGATCCTGATAGTATTCATTTGATTGAAAATAACCTTACTACAAACGACTTTAAGGGTATTATTACAAAGCACAATACAGTTGAATTTGCTGATGGTGAATTTGAATGTGACCTTACTCAGCTTTATCCTAATTCAAAGTATGTTGATGATGTACTTGTTGACGAAAAGGGTAATGAAATTGATGTAGTAGGCAAAGAAGTTTCAGTTTCTATCCCTGTATTTGGTTCAATTGAAATGAGTGATGATGCTGATAAGGGTGGAACTACCGGCAATATTATTTCACTTATTTATAAAGGTGACCACTATCAGTATATTGTTAGAACAGAAAACGAATATGACTTCATATTTGATGATGAAGACTTATGGAATGAAAATGACTTTGTCAGTCTGATTATTCCTAAAGAAAATATTTCATTGAAATTAAAGTAATCATCATTTTGGAGGTCGAAAAATGTTTAAGTTTTCTCGTAAACAACTCTGTATTCCTTACGGATTGTTTCTTGTTTTGTTTGTAATTGCACCTTTGCTTGTAATTATTTATTATGCTTTAACTAATGGCGAGGGTCAGTTTACACTTTCTAATTTTACAGATTTCTTTACTGACAGTAACACTATAGGCACTTTGCTTTATAGTATGTTTACTGCTTTAGTTACTACAGTAGTATGCTTATTAATTGCTTATCCTGTAGCATTAATACTTGCGAATTCTAAGCTAAAAAGAAAATCAGTTCTTTTGATGCTTTTTATTATGCCTATGTGGATTAACTTCACATTAAGAATTACTGCATTAAAAGAAATTCTAACTGCAATAGAGGGTAACCTTGCTTGCCATCCTTTTTTAAATACTATAATCGGTATGACATACGACTTCTTACCTTTTATGATTTTACCTTTATATACAACACTTGAAAAAATTGATAAGAAACTTCTTGAAGCATCTAATGACTTAGGTGCTAATAATAGAATTACTTTCTTAAAGGTAACATTACCACTTTCAATGCCTGGAATAATCAGTGGTGTTACTATGGTATTCTTACCTGTAATGACAAACTATGTTGTACTTGATATGCTATACAATAGCACATATATTATGGGTAGCTTAATCGGTAGTTACTTTAATGCATATGATTGGCACAATGGTTCAATGATTTCCATTGTACTTCTGGTTATTATCTTTATTGTAACAATATTTACCAACAGACTTGGTGATGGTGTTGGAGAAAGCAGAGGTGCTTCTCTATGATAAAAAAGATATTTTCAGCAAGTTGGGTATTTCTTGTACTGTTAGCAATTTATTTGCCAATTATTATTTTGGCAATATATAGCTTTACAGATTCCACCACAATCGGTGCTATAAGAGGTTTTTCTCTTCATAATTATGAAACCTTGTTTACTACAAAAGAATTGTTAGAAATGATTGTAGATACATTAGTATTGGCATTAGTTGTTGCTATACTGGCAGTTGTATTAGGCACTAGTGGTGCAATCGGTGCATTTTATTCAAAGAGATTACCGAAAGCATTTATTAGAAATGCTAACCAAATTCCTGTTGTTAATGCAGATGTAGTTACAGGCTTTTCAATTTGTATTTTGCTAATTGTTGCATTTGGTATTGATAAAAGCACATATATTCCACTTGTTATAGGTCAAGTAACTTTATGTGCTCCATTTGTATATCTTTCTGTTGTACCTAAACTTATACAAATGGATAACAACCTTTATGAAGCAGCTCTAGACTTAGGAGCTACACCATCAAAAGCACTATTTAAGGTTGTAATTCCTCAGATTATGCCGGGTATAGTTTCCGGTTTTATGCTTTCAATTACACTTTCACTTGATGATTATTTTGTTACAACATACACAAAACCGGCTACCTTTAATACAATTAGTACCTATGTAGTAAATGCTACAAAAGGAGCTCAAACAAACATAAAAACAGCCTTATGGGCATTATCTACAATTATCTTTGCAATCGTTATTGCAATTGTTTTGATTAATTATTTCAGAACAAACAAAAAGGTAGGTGAAAGTAGATGAAAAAATTAATTTCTATTTTAATTATGCTTTTAATAACTGCATCTATTTTCATTTTACCTATGTCAGTATCTGCAAAAGATAAGGATGTTATTACCCTTAGAATTTCAAATTGCGAAGAATATATTGATGAGGGTAATTGGGACAAAGATGATACCATTGACCTTGACAGTGGTGATATAATCGGTAAAAATTCTATGACTACTGATTTTGAAAATTGGTATTACAAAACCTATGGTAAAAAGGTTAAGGTTGAATATTCAACTTACGGCACAAATGAGGATTTATATAACCAAATTACCCTGGGTGATAATTTTGATTTAGTTTGTCCATCTGATTATATGGGTATGAAAATGATTGATGAAGATATGTTAGTACCTTTATCAAAAGAATTTTTTGATACAAGTAATAAGTATAATTACTATGCAAAAGGTGTATCACCATATATCAAAAACTTAATGGATACAACTAAGATTGATAACAAAAAGTGGAGTGACTATTCAGCCGGTTATATGTGGGGTACAATGGGTTTTGTATATAACCCTGATGTTGTATCAACAGAAGATGCCTCAACATGGAAGATACTTGAAAATAAAAAGTATAGCCGACAAATCACTATTAAAGATAGCGTTAGAGATAGTTATTTTGCAGTTTTAGGTCTTATAAATTCAGATAAAATGTCTACTGATGAATTTAAGAATTCTAAGGACTATAATGAGCAAATAACTAAATTAATGAATGATACCTCACAATCAACAGTTGATAAAGCAGAAGAAAGATTACAGGGTATCAAGGATAATGTTTATTCATTTGAAACTGATAGTGGTAAGTCCGATATGGTGTCAGGTAAAGTAGTTGCCAATTTCCAATGGTCAGGAGATGCAGTATATAGCCTTGACCAAGCAGAAGAAGACAATTGTTACCTTGAATATGCAGTGCCTAAGGAATGTTCAAACCTTTGGTGTGACGGTTGGGTTATGTTAAAGCAAGGTATTAACGGCGATAAAGAAAAGCAACAAGTAGCTGAGTCATTTATTAACTTTGTTTCAAGACCTGATAATGTAATTCGTAATATGTACTATATCGGTTATACAAGTTGCATTTCCGGTGGTGATGACAACAGAATTTTTGAATACATTAATTGGAACTACGGTGCAGAAGATGATGAAGAAACTGTTGATTACCCGGTAGGTTTCTTCTTTACAGGTAATTCCAAGGATAAAGATTATATTGTAAAAACTACAAAAGACCAAACAAAAAGACAACTGTTTACTCAATATCCTACAGAAGATATTTTAAAACGTTGTGCAGTAATGATGTTCTTTAATAGTGATGAAAATAAACGAATGAACCAAATGTGGATTAATGTACGGTGCTTTAATCTAAATTCAATTCCGTCATATGTTTGGTACATTGTTGTTGCAGTAATTATTATAGTTGCAATACTGATAATCATTTATACTAAAGGTCATACTTTTAGAAATAAGAAAATGCAGAAAAAGTATAAAAAGATATAATAATTCTATAATTGCATTATTTGAATTAAGAAAAGTTGTATAATAAAAAGGAAATGTGGCATTAATTTAACGCACTTCCTATTTATTTGGAGGGTTGTCCGAGTGGTCAATGGTGCGATACTCGAAATATCGTGTTTTACGAAAGTAAAGCCTGGAGTTCGAATCTCCAACCCTTCGCCATAAAAAGCCCATTCTAATGGGCTTTTTTCTTTTTTGAGTCATACTTTGGGTCATACTTTTTATTGTTTTCAAGATTTGAATTAAAAAGTGTGACTATCTTTTTGCTAAATTCAGATTGTTTGTCTTTTAGTGTGTGTTGATAAATTTGTTGTAATACTGCAACATCTTCCCACCCACCAATTTCGCAAATATACTTGTCTGGTATTCCGTTTGCGTGACACTCACTAGCAAAGTAATGACGGAGTTTGTGGAATGTTGTGTTTATTTCAACCTCATCCCTTAATTTCTTAAACCATCTTTGAATATCCTTTGGTGTACATCCAAAATACTTCCAATCTCTTAGTTCTTTAATTATTGATGTAGGCAGAGGAACAAACCTTGTACCGGCTTTAGTTTTAGTAGTATGCTTCACAATATACTTGTTTTGACTGTTAATAACCATGGCTTTGTTTATATACACACCAAAGTCTGTTATATCCTCTTTAGTTAATGCACACACCTCAGACCTTCTGAGACTTCCGGCACTTGCGAGAAGTATAGGAACTCTGATTCTCTCATCTGCCTTAGCAAGTAATCTATTAACCTCAGCAGTTGTAGGTATTATGTATTCCTTCCTTGGTCTCTGTGGTTTAGGCAATGTAGTATGTAACCTTAATTGTGGTCGATACATATTAAGTACAGCAGTAAGTAAACCATAACGAATTCTTACTGTTTTAGGAGAAAAAGAAACTGAAATCTCATTAACTGCTACTTGAATATCATACTGGGTTAATTTTGACAACTTAGTATTCATTAGTTTAGGAAAAGAATTCTTTGATACTGATATATACCCTCTTATTGTTGATGGTGACAAAACGGCAGACTTACTATTAATGTACCTCTTGTAAGCCTCTTTCAATGTCATATCCTCATATGTATCACTATCTTTATTCAGTAGGTATTCATTTGCAAGGAACTGAACTTCTTTTCGTGTTGGAGCAGTAAAAGACCTGTAGTGCTTTTTATTGTCACTATCTGTATAATCATACACTCTAACTCTCCATTTACCACTAGGCATTTTCTTAGGCTTTGCCATACATTTACACATCCTTTCTAAAAAAGGGTGCAAAAATCCCTTGTAAATTATATTGAAAAATTTACAAGGGTATGATACAATATTACTTGCATTTTGATGTATCATTGCACCCTGTGTAATGATTATCGTCCTTTGGTGCTACCAACACCGAAGGGCGATTTTGTATATTTATTCATTTACTTAATAATATCTTGTGCATTTTTTACAAATATGCTTATTTTACAATTTTTTTAATTTACTGTATAATCCTAAATATAGGAATAAGTTTCAATTGCACCAACTATACTATCAGTGTTCCAATTTACCGTTGTATCAGCAACAACTTGAATATCTGTTGGCATTAAAGTGTTGCCCCAAGGTTTTACTGCAATAATAGGTTTGTTATATTTTTGTGCAATTTCAATTTCTTTTTCCATCCATTCTCTGTTATTGTAGTACATACCTGAGATTACAATAACACAATTAACAAGTTTAATCTTATTTTCAATAGCACTTGTTATTTGTGATTTGTTTGTTACCGGTGTACCATCAGTATTAGTTAGTGGGTTGTACTCCGGTGCAGAGAAATTCTTGTATCTAAAATAGGATGCATTATCCAATAATGTTACAAGTTTATCATATGAGTCACCATATTTCCAAGCGTGACTTATAAATATATTAAATGTTCTGATAATAAAACCACCTTTCAAAAATTAGGAGTAAAAAATGCAAGAAAATATTAAAAAGTACAGAAAAAAGCCTGTAATAATTGAGGCTTATAAGACTGATAAAAAATTAGTAATTCACACCTTAGAGGGGGATATGGTTGCAAGTCCCGGTGACTATGTAATAACAGGTGTTAATGGGGAAAAATACCCTTGCAAACCTGATATATTTGAAAAGACTTATGAACCTGTTGAAGATTGATTGTTATTGGAATACATGTTATTCCAGTTATCAAACTCTTTTGTAAAGTATTGTTCGCAACTTTCAACAAGAAGTGCAAAAGCCTCTTCATCTGAGGTGCTTTTGAATTCAGCTGACTTTGTATAATATCTGTGTAGTACACTTTTAAGTAATTCACAGTTTGTCCTATACTGTACCCAAAGTTCTCTATGTTTGTATAGAGAATTTATACTTGAAAGAATTGTTGCAGTTGAGCTAAATACTGCTATAAGTATTTTAACAAAACAGTTTATGCAATTAAAGTCAAGTAGTAATGTTGCAATAGGTATAGTGGCAGTAATTATAATAGAAATAACTGATAATCTCTTATATACCTTTTGCTCTTTGGCACTTTTATTATCGTACCATTTTATCTGCCCAATTAGTCTGTTTTGAATATATGATTTAATAGTATCGTCATTATATCTGAATTCATCAGCAATGTTGTATTGTTCTTTAACCTTTTTCTTCATATTAATACACCACTGTTCTATGCTCTACCTTATGTAAGGTAGAGTTTTTTATTATAAATTAAGTGCTTTCTTATAGTCCACAATCCATTGTGGTTTATAACCGTTGGAATATTGGAATTTATTATTTTTGATTTCGGCTACTTTTACAAAACCGTTTTCGTTATCATAAAAGATAACTTCATCACAAAGTGGAAGTACAGATTCCAGTGACTTAATTCTTTTGTCAAATCTGCGTTTAACATCATCAGAAGGAATGTTGTGACCACCCTTTCTAACTCTGTTAGCAATACGGTTTATGCTTTCTTCCATTGAATTAAGACCAACATAGTACATTGTAACATAGTAGCCTTGCTTTCTAGCTTGTTTAATGGTTCGTACAGTTCTATGACCGGCAAGAGTAGTTTCTTGTGTGAAAGAAATATTGTTGTCTAGGCAGTAGTCTATTTCTTCTATTGCCTTTTTACCTGCCTTAATGTTATCAAAGTCGTTTTCCTTTGCAATAACATCTGCATCAATAATGTGACCTAGAAGAACATTCTGACCTTCAAGTACACCTCTTAAACTTGACTTGCCTGTACCATTAACTCCGGCTATTAAAATATAATTGTTCATTTTATCACCTTGTTTAACTCAGTAACATATCGTTATTGAGTTTATTATTTAAGTATTGACATAATATGCCAAAATGTGTTATAATAATTTTGAAAGTGAAACAACCACTCTTTACTTTCATATAAGCACTATCTTGTTCCCATCAAGGTAGTGCTTTTTCTTTTGTTAGGGAGTCGCAATTAATATTATAAGTACATCCTTCGCTCTGAATACCCATATAATTCAGCTAATGTTATGCCGTTAAAATAGCAGTACATTTTGTCATTTAGAACACTATAATTATTATCTGAAATATTATATAAATCACATTTTCTTTTATCCAAAGCAACTTTAGCCATAAGGTCGCTAACATTAAAAAATTGTGCATAGTTGGATACCGTGTTTAAACCTAATTCAGTTGCTACTGGAATGGGGCAAAGTAGGTTACGAGCAAAACAATTTGCTTCTCTATCTTCACAAGAACCATCCTCTATATGCTCTAAACAATAGTGTCCTAGTTCATGAGCTAAAGTAAATCTTATAACTGTAATATTTTTACGGTCATTGTACAGTATTAATGTTTTTGAAGAAGATGGCTCCTTAATACTAAAGCCATAATCAGAAGATACACATTCACAAAAACTATCAAAGGACATTCCTAAACCCATTGCAGCATCTGAATAGGTCTGAATTTTAATTTTTTTAAAATAATTAAGTATTTCAAAAATGTTTGTTATGTGTGAGAATGTTGGTAATTTGTTCAATACTTCATATGCTTTATTTGTTGATCTATGGTAATCAGGTTCAGTCATTAAAAGCCTCCTTAAACACTGCTTTTGCAATGTCTAATAATTGTTTTCGTTGTTCTACTGTCATTTTTCTTGCATTGCGATTTAGAATTTTAAGAGTTTCATCTTCATTACTATCGTGTTTTTCAATTAAATCGGATTTTTCTATCCCAAAATAATTAGCCAACATTTCTATTTTATCCATTCTAGGCATTTTTTGTCCTGTACACCAACTTGAAAAAGTGGATGTACTTATTCCTAAATCATTAGCTACTTCTATTTGACTCTTTTTAGATATAGTCAAATAGTTATTTAAATTTTGTGAAAAAACCTTTTTTAAATCATTGTCTGACATACACTTACACCTCTCTTATTTATATATTATACACTTAAAGAGTAAAAAATCAATATTTATTTAAAAAAATTTTACTTTAAGTGTTGACAATCTACTTTAAGTGGAATATAATAATGAACGACGGAGGTGAAAAAAATGCAAATTTCCTTAAAAGCTGCAAGAGTTAATGCTGAATTATCTCAACAAAAAGTTGCTAATGAAATGGGAATAAGTAAATCTACACTTATCAGTTGGGAAAAAGGAAGAACATCACCTGATGTTCTTCAAACTAAAAAGTTATGTAAGATTTACGGTATGTCTATGGATGATATTTTTTTTGCAAAGCAAATCCACTTTAAGTAGAATTTAGGAGGTTAAAATGAAAAATTTAACAAAATGGAATTTTGAAAATTCCGAAGTAAGAACACTAACCATTGAGAATGAACCATATTTTGTTGGTAAGGATGTAGCTGAGATTCTTGGTTATGAAAGACCTACCAAAGCAGTAAATGACCATGTTGATCCAGAGGATATAGATGCAGTCCCAATTCAGGACTCCATCGGCAGAATGCAGAATACTCCTATTATCAACGAGAGCGGTCTTTACAGTCTTATCTTATCAAGTAAGCTACCGACTGCAAAGAAATTTAAGAGATGGGTAACCTCTGAGGTTCTTCCATCTATTCGTAGAAACGGTATGTATGCAACAGATGAATTAATTGCAAATCCTGATTTGGCAATCAAGGCATTTATGGCTCTCAAAGAGGAAAGAGAGAAAACAAAAGCTTTGAATGAAACTGTTGCAGTTCAAACACAACAGATTGCAGAGTTAAAGCCTAAAGCTAGTTACTATGATGTAGTTCTTAATTGTAAGGATTTGATTTCAGTAACAGAGATTGCAAAAGACTATGGTAAGACAGCGCAATGGCTTAACAATATTCTTCATGAGGAGGGTATTCAGTATAAGCAGGGTAATAAGATTTGGTTATTGTATAAGAAGTATGCTGATAAAGGCTATACAAACACCAAAACTCAAACTTTTAATGGTTCTGATGGTAAGGTGCACACCAAAGTACATACCTACTGGACACAGAAAGGTAGATTATTTATCTATGACCTACTAAAGAAAAAATGTGTTCTTCCATTAATTGAATTAAGTAATGATAATTAAGGAAAGAGGTGATTTTAATTGATAAAGATAAAGCACAACAATGAAACCTATGTTGAAGAAAGTGATCTATGGATGATTTGCCAATGTATTGACTCTTTAGTTTATTTACTTAATGAATTAGAAGAAGATTACTTGGCGATTAATCCAGATGATAAAGAACAACATTTTAAGCTTATTTATGATTATCCAAGAACAAGAGCAAAGCTCTTTATAATCTCAAAGTTTGTTCACGATATAGATAATTATTTAAGGGACAATGGAATAACCATCTATGAAGATCAAAAGCCTTCAAATTAAGGTTAATCTGAGTTATAGGACAATCAAGACACAACATAATTTTTAGAGAGGTGATGAAATGGCAAAAGAGTTAGCTTATAGGGTATGGGTTAATGATGGTGGCAAGCAAGTGTTGTGGGCAGAAAAGGACCACAACGGCAACAAGACCAATCATCTGACAAAAGAACAAGAACAACGCTATATTAATGGCATATGTTCAAGAATAAGTCAGGGTATGACTGACTATGTGAATAACCATCCTAATTCAGCACTACTGAATTAGGCAAAAGAAAGGAAGTGAAAAAAGTGGGAAGTTTCACTATTGCAGTTATCATTCTAGCATTTGTACTTCTAGTCCTAGGTGTTATAGGTTGTCTGAATAAGGCTCACACAGATAATACCAAGTGGCTACAGAATAGTTGGAACGAAGTGATGAACGAACAAAGGCACTTGCTAGAAATGATTAGGGAAAACCAAAATCAGATAGCAAGACTTTTGAGAAGATTAGATGGTGATTCATTTGACCATCTAAACATTATGGAGGAAAGGAAAAATGAAAGAAAAGATTAAAGCAGTAGGACTTGCAGTATCAATAGTGGTTACAATCATTGTTTCCTTAGTGCTACATATCAATCTTATGTCAAAGTATGGTGGATTTCTTCTTTTACCGTTTCTTTACTTTGGTTTTGTGTACATTGTGCCACGCATATTGTCTTATATTATGGACGATTTTAAGGTGGCATACAGTAGGGAAAACCTTTGTATCACTAAGGATGATTTCCAAACAAGGTGTTTTGAAGAGGCACTAGGAACAAAACCGGAAGAAGTTGTAACAACTCTAGAGGGCGAAGAAGTATGAACCAAAACAAAAGAAAAAGCCACTAAGGAACGGCAATTCCCTAGTGGCAGAAAGGTGTTCCTATTACGGAACATATTAGAATAATCTTATTTCATTTTAGAGAAAAATTTCTAAAATGTCAAGTTTTTTTAAATGAAAGGAATAGTAAAAATGTCAATTAAGATTTCATCATTAGAAGTAGAGAATGTTAAAAGAGTTAAGGCTGTGTCCTTAACTCCTACTGCTGAGGGCTTAACTGTCCTTGGTGGCAGAAACGGTCAAGGCAAAACATCTGTACTTGATAGTATTGCATGGTGTCTTGGTGGTAACAAGTTTATGCCATCATCTCCTAAGAGAGATGGTTCTACAATTCCACCACACCTAAAGATTAAGCTATCTAACGGTATTGTGGTTGAGAGAAGTGGCAAGAATAGTAGCTTAAAGGTCATTGACCCGGAAGGTAACAAAAGTGGACAAACATTGCTGAATGAATTTATTAGTTCCTTTGCTCTTGATTTACCAAAGTTTATGAGTGCATCAGGAAAAGAAAAGGCAGATATTCTACTACAGATTATTGGTGTTGGTGATGAACTTTATATGCTGGAAAATGAAGAAACCACAACATACAATCAAAGACACGCTATTGGTCAGATTGCAGACCAAAAGAAGAAGTATGCCCTTGAAATGGAAGAGTATGAGGGTGTACCTTCTGAACTTATTTCTCCTTATGACTTAATTAAGCAACAACAAGCAATACTTGTGCAGAACGGTGAGAATCAGAAGAAGAGAGAAAAGCTTACTTCTCTTGAAAAAGAAAGTGAAAGTCTATCTGCTGAAATAGCCACAGTTGAAAGCAAGTTAGCCCAGTTAAAAGATAAAAGAAGGTTGGTGTTATCTGACATTGAAATAGCAAAAACTTCTGTACAAGGACTTGAAGACAAGTCAACTGCTGAACTTGAAGAAAGCATTGCTAATATTGATAGCATTAACCGTAAGGTTAGAGCAAATCTTGATAAAGCGAAAGCTGAAGAAGATGCCAAGAATTATCAAGACCAGTACAACAATCTAACACATCAGATTGAAGAAATACGTAAGAGGAAGTATGACCTACTTAACAATGCTAATCTTCCTTTACCGGGTCTATCAGTTGAAGGTAAAGAATTAACTTATAAAGGATATAAGTGGGACAATATGAGTGGTGCAGAGCAGTTAAAAGTAGCTACTGCTATTATCAGAAAGCTAAATCCTAATTGTGGTTTTGTACTATTAGATAAGCTGGAACAAATGGATGTTGAAACACTGGCAGAATTTAATCAGTGGCTTGAAAGTGAGAACTTACAGGCTATTGCAACCAGAGTGTCAACCGGTGACGAATGTTCCATCATTATTGAAGATGGATATGTTAAGAATACAGAACAAAAGCCTTTTGTAAAAAAGGAATTTAAGATGGGAGAATTTTAATTATGGCTACTAGAAAGGTTACTAAACCAAAAAAATGTGTAAATACAGTAAATACAGGCAAAGCACTTAACTGTGGATATACAAAGGTAAGGGTTGAGCCTGAACAGTGTGTTCCAATTACTGTTATTGCAAGTATGACAGGCAAAACTATTCAAAGTGTTGTAACTGAACTATTACAGTTTGCAATCGACAATGCAGTAATTGATGTTAATGGTGAAAGAGTGCCAATATCTAATCGGCAACAAGGAGGTACAAAATGAACATTTCAAGTGGAGTAATTATGTCAGCCCAGAAGATTGTAATTTATGGTCCTGAGGGAATTGGTAAGTCAACAATGGCATCTAAGTTTCCTAGTCCTGTGTTTTGCGATACAGAGGGTGGCACAAAAAGGCTTAATGTTAGTAGATTTGATAGACCAACTTCAATGGAGATGGTTATTAAACAGATTGAATATGTTAAGCAGAACCCTAATGTATGCAAAACATTTGTTCTTGATACTGCTGATTGGCTGGAAAAGTTATGTGGTCAATCAGTATGTGCATCTGCACAGAAGAAAGGTATTGAGGACTTTGGCTATGGTAAAGGTTATGTATATCAGTCAGAGGCTTTTGGTAAGATACTTAATCTGTTAGAAGACTTGATTGATATACATATTAATGTTGTGGTACTTGCTCACGCTACTATGAGAAAGTTTGAACAACCTGATGAAATGGGTGCTTATGATAGATGGGAACTAAAGCTGGACAAAAGAAATGCTCCTTTATTAAAAGAATGGGCAGATGCAGTATTCTTTGTCAATTATAAGACTTATGTGGAGAAAACAGACAACAACAAGTACAAGGCTACAGGTGGCAAGAGAGTAATGTACACAGAGCATAATCCTTGTTGGGATGCAAAAAACAGATACGGTCTTGATAGGGAAGTACCTTTTGAATACTCTGTGATTTCTCCATTTATCCCTAGTGACAGTACAACAACTACTGTTGTATCAGAACCAAAACCACAACAAGTAGTTACAAGTGACCCTATTTCTGAACTTGATGACCTTGTAGAAGATGATGTACCAACTTCACCACCGGTGGAGCAACAAGCAACTAATGTTCCGATTCCGGAAGGATTGCCTAAGAAGTTAGTAGATCTGATGAAAGCTGATAATGTGTCAGAAGAGGATATTCAACTTGTTGTGGCACAAAAGGGATATTTCCCACAAGATACAAAGATAAAGGACTATGGTAATGAGTTTATTGAAGGTTGGTTAATTACTTTCTGGGATAAAGTTGTAGGACTGATTAACCAAAACAATGATTTACCATTTGATTAAAGAAAGGATGATTTTATATGGCAGAATACAATAACAATGATGTAGCAATGGGCTGGGATGACACCATTGAAAATGATAGTGAGTTTGTTCTTCTTCCTGAAGGTACATACGATTTTGAGATTTTAGGCTTTGAAAGAAAGAGATTTGAAGGTAGCACAAAGATGTCAGCTTGTCCTAAAGCTGAACTATCAATTAAGCTAACTTCAGAAGCAGGTTCTGCTACTGTTAGAGAAAACCTACTTCTTAACAAAAAAGTTGAGTGGAAACTGTGTCAGTTCTTTACTTCTATTGGTTTGAGAAAACATGGAGAACCTTTACGAATGAATTGGAGTGAAGTAACAGGCAGAAAAGGTAAGTGTAAGGTTAGTGTAGATAAATACACTAATGATAAAGGCGAAGAAAGAGAAATTAACAGAATCAAAGAATTCTTAGAACCTAACGAAACCCCACAACAAAACAGTCAGTCTAAAGCCTTTGTGCCGGGTCAGTTTTAATGGGTGAAATTAAGTTAAGACCATATCAGCAAGAGGCAAAAGAAAAGGTTTTTGAAAAGTGGAATAGTGGGGACAAGAAAACTCTTTTGGTTCTTCCTACCGGGTGTGGTAAAACAATAGTTTTTGCAAAGATTGCAGAAGATTGTGTAAGACAAGGGGCAAGGGTTTTAATCCTTGCCCATAGAGGCGAACTGTTAGAACAAGCCTCTGACAAAATAGAAAAGGCTACCGGACTGAAAAGTGCAGTAGAAAAAGCTGAAAACTCCTGTATTAACAGTTGGTATAGAGTTGTTGTAGGTTCAGTCCAAACACTTATGAGAGATAAAAGACTAAATCAATTTAGTTGTGATTACTTTGACACAATTATTATTGATGAAGCACATCATGTTATCTCTGATAGTTACCAAAAAATACTTGAACATTTTTCTGAGGCTAATGTACTTGGTGTTACTGCAACACCTGACAGAGGTGATATGAAAAATCTAGGACAAGTGTTTGATAGCCTAGCATATGAGTATACCCTTCCACAAGCTATTAAGGAAGGGTATTTAACTCCTATTAAGGCAGTAACAATACCACTTAAACTTGATTTATCAGGTGTATCAACACAAGCCGGTGACTTTAAAGCCAGTGATATTGATACTGCACTGGACCCATATTTGTATCAAATAGCAACAGAAATGAAGAAGTATTGTGCAAACAGAAAGACAGTAGTTTTTCTGCCACTTGTAAAGACTTCACAGAAGTTCAGAGATATTTTAAATACTCAGGGCTTTAATGCAGCTGAGGTTAATGGCAACAGTACAGATAGAGCAGAAGTATTAAGTGATTTTGAAAATGATAAATACAATGTTCTGTGTAATTCAATGCTTTTAACAGAAGGTTGGGACTGTCCATCAGTTGATTGCATTATTGTATTAAGACCAACAAAAGTAAGAGGTCTTTATTGTCAAATGGTTGGCAGAGGTACAAGACTATGTGAAGGTAAGGAAGATTTATTACTTCTTGATTTTCTATGGCATACAGAAAGACACGAACTATGCAGACCTGCTCACTTAATTTGTACATCTGACGAAGTGGCAAAGAAAATGACTGAGAATTTAGCAGAAAATTCAGGTTGTCCTGTTGATATTGAAGAGGCTGAGGAAAAGGCATCAGAAGATGTTGTTGAACAGAGAGAAAGAGCACTTGCAGAACAACTGCAAAAAATGAAAACAAGAAAAAGAAAACTTGTTGACCCTTTGCAATTTGAAATGTCAATTCAAGCAGAAGATTTATCTTCATATGTTCCGGCTTTTGGTTGGGAGATGGCACCACCTAGCAAAAAACAAGTACAAGCACTTGAAAAACTAGGTATTTTTCCGGATGAAATTGATAATGCCGGTAAGGCTACAATGCTACTTGAAAGACTACAGAAACGCAAAGAAACAGGACTTACCACACCTAAACAGATAAGATGTTTAGAGCGTTATGGATTTCAGCATGTTGGTGAATGGCAATTTGAAAATGCAAAGAAAATGATAGATAGAATTGCTGCTAATGGTTGGCATGTACCTAGAAACATCAATCCGTCACAGTATAGAGAGGGTGAATAGCTATGAATAATAAGCTGAATTTAGTTGAATTAATTAAATATATTGACCCTTCAAGGCTAGACTATCAGGAATGGATTAATGTTGGTATGGCTCTTAAACAAGAAGGTTATTCTGAATACGATTGGGATAACTGGAGCAGTAGAGATAGTAGCAGATACCACAGTGGTGAATGTCATAAAAAATGGGCAACATTTAACGGAAGTTCTTCACCGGTAACAGGTGGCACTATATATCAAATGGCTTGTGACTTTGGTTACAAGCCACCTGTTGGTGCACCTGATGAAGCTATGAACTGGGATGATGAAATCAGTAATGACCCATTGAAAGTTATAGATGGTGGTTTTGAAATTGAAGAATTAAAACTACCTAAGGAGTGGCACCCTAAAGAACAACTTATTAAATACCTTAGTGTATTGTTTGAGGCTGACGATAATGTGGGATATGTAACAGACTGTTGGCAAACTGCTGACGGTAAAAACTTACCTACAAAGGGTAATTACGATAGAACTGCAGGTCAGTTAATAGAAGAATTGTCAAAGTTGAAAGATGATGATATAGGTGCAGTATTTGGGGATTATAACAAAGATGTAGGTGCTTGGATAAGGTTTAATCCTTTAGACGGTAAAGGTGTTAAAAATGACAATGTAACCGACTACCGTTATGCACTTGTAGAATCTGATGAAATACCTATTGAAACTCAAAATACTATTATCAGAGAACTTGAATTGCCGGTAGCTTGTCTTGTACATACAGGTAATAAATCTATTCACGCTATTGTAAAGATAAATGCTACAAATTATGAAGAATACAGTAAGAGAGTAAATTATCTTTATAAAGTTTGTGACAAGAACGGCTTTATTACAGATAAGCAGAACAAAAACCCATCAAGACTAAGCAGAATGCCCGGTATTGAAAGAAAAGGTAAGAAACAATATTTACTTGATACCAACATAGGCAAAGAAAGTTGGGATGAATGGTATGAGTGGATAGAAAGTATTAATGATGATTTACCTGAACCGGAAAACCTAACAGAAGTTTTTGATAACTTACCTGAACTATCACCACCACTAATTGATAATGTTCTCAGACAAGGTCACAAAATGCTTATAGCCGGACCATCTAAAGCCGGTAAGTCTTTTGCACTTATTGAACTTACTATTGCAATAGCTGAGGGGAAGAAGTGGCTAGGTTTTAATTGTACTAAAGGTAAAGTTATGTATGTTAATCTTGAACTTGATAAAGCAAGTTGTTTACATAGATTTGCTGATGTATATAAGAAACTAAATTGGCAACCTAATGCCATAAAGAATATTGATATATGGCATTTAAGAGGTAAAGCCTCACCAATGGATAAATTAGCACCTAAGCTAATCCGTAGAGCCTTAAAAAAGAACTATATAGCAGTTATTATTGACCCTATATACAAGGTTCTTACAGGTGATGAAAACAGTGCAGAACAGATGTCTAAGTTCTGTAATCAGTTTGATAAAATTTGTGCCGAACTGGGATGTGCAGTAATTTACTGTCACCATCATTCAAAAGGTAATCAAGGTACTAAGAAGTCTATGGACAGAGCCTCAGGCAGTGGTGTTTTTGCTCGTGACCCTGATGCCATGTTAGACCTTATAGAACTAGAAATTGACGATAATCTTATTAAGTATCAAGAGAACAAAGCTGAATGTGCTATTTACTATAAATATCTGAAAAGATTTGTTTCTAATATTGATGAGGAGGTTTCTCAGGATGATTTAGAAAGTTCCTACAATATGGAAAAGATAGCCGAAAATAAGCTAAGTAAGAATACTTTAGCTTTGGCTAGGGCTGAATTTCAAGAAGAAAGAAAGTCCATCAAAACTCGTTCAGCCTGGAGAATTGAAGGTACATTAAGAGAGTTCCCTAGGTTCTCACCAATCAACTGTTGGTTCAATTATCCTATACATCAGATTGACGATACAGGTGTTTTAAGTGATATTGACAGTAGTAGCCAAATGAATAGTAAAAACTCAAATTACAAGAAAAATTTTGGCAACAAAAAGAGTGCTGAAGAACGAAAGAATGAACGAAAAGAATCATTAGAAGTTGCCTTTAGTGCAGTTCAAAAAAATGGTCAAGCCAGTATTGAAGACCTTGCATCCTATATGGGAAAATCAGAAAGAACTGTCAGAAGAAACTTAAAAGAACACGGTAGTTTTTGGATAGATGATAATAGTATAGGTCTTAAAAATAGTTCTAATTAAGAATAATAGATGATATTTTCATAGTCAGTGACATTGTCATTTATTCGAGTTTGTCAATGACTGCCATTGTCAAAGTCGATTTTTTGTCAATGTCAATGTGAGTGACAAAGTCGATAAATTATTCGAGTTTGTCAATGTCAATGACAAACTATATATATTATATATATATAAAAGGGGTTTTAAATTCCCCTTTTATATTAAGTAATAATATACACGAAAAAGCAGAAGTTTAAAAATAAACGATTTACACAGAAAGGATATAAAATGAAGACTACTGAATTTTTTATGCCTATGGACCCACCAACAATTACACATCAAGAAAAGAAGATTAGTTATGTGAACGGTAAACCAATCTTCTATGAAGAACCAAGGCTAAAAGAGGCTAGGTCAAAACTTGAAGCATATTTAAGCAAATATGTTCCAAAGGAAATGTTTGTTTCAGGTGTATCACTTGTTACAAAGTGGTGTTTCCCTCTAAAGGGAAAACATAGTGATGGGGACTATCGTACAACAAAGCCTGATACAGATAACTTACAAAAGCTTTTGAAAGATGTAATGACTAAGTTAGGTTTTTGGAAAGATGATGCACTTGTTTGTTCTGAACTAGTAGAAAAGTTTTGGGCAGATATTCCCGGTATCTATATCAGGATAAAGGAGTTGCCTGTAAATGGACATTTCTCAAGTTAAGAAATATTTGAATAGGCAAGTAAGTTATAAGGGAAGTCTTTATAAATTGGTTGGTTGTATTATCAGACGAAGTACAAAAGAAAACAAGTTTATATATCAAGCTGAACTACAAGACAGTTTAGCTACAAATTCTTTAGTGGTATGTAAACTTGATGATGTTGAGATAAGGAGTAACAATAATGGAAATTAAGAGAGCACTTGAAATCATTGAAGAAGAAATGTCTTTTACTAGTGGGGTTATCGAAGAAGCAATGGAAACTATTAGAGATGTTGTTGCAAAACAAACACCCAAGAAAGTGATGCCAAGTTGTTATAGTTCAACTTTTAAGAAATGTCCTCAGTGTAACAGAATAGTTTTTTATAGTGGCACAGATAATGACTATATGAATTCTTATTGTGGACAGTGTGGACAGAGGTTAGATTGGAGTGATGAAAGTGAAAATTAAGAGAGTATGTGCAGTATGTGGCAATGAATTTACTGCAAGAAACCACAATGCAAAGTTTTGCAGTTATGAGTGTGTAAAGACACACAACAGAGTGAAGAACCAAAGGCTAAAGCAAGAACAAGCTAAAACACCAAAGCAGTCAAGAGAACATAACCTTAACCGTACCTTGTACAATTTACATAAGTACAACGAAGAAAACGGTACAAGACTAAGCTACGGTCAGTATAGAGCTAAGATTGAAAGTGGGGAGATTGCTATATGAGTAATAAAAACAAGTGGATAAGTGTAAATGAGAAACTACCGAAAGATGAAAGAACAGTCCTTGTACTTATCAAAGATGTTGAACGCTATGGGGAAAACAAAGAAAAGAAGGATATTTATCATTGGATGTGTACAGGCTTTTATGATGGTGATGACTGGGCAACAAATTATTGCTTTGGTTGCAAATATCTTATTGAAGAAGAATCAGAATATCCTGATGTAAGTCTAAAGGTAACTCATTGGAGACCTTTACCACCTTTACCCGAAAATCTAAAGTTCTATACAACAATGGAGAGTGATAACCTTGAACGCTAAAGAGTACCTTAATCGTGTAAGGTTTGCTGATATAAGCATTAATACTAAGAGTGATGAACTGTATCACCTAAAGCTAAAGTCATTACAAGTAAGTCCACAGAGCCAAGGTGAAAGGGTACAGAGTTCCGGTAGTGGTGGTGACTTTACAAAGATTATTGATAAGATTTTTTTATTACAAGACAAAATCAATGAAGAAGTTGACCGACTTGTAGAATTAAAGGATCAAGCCAGAACCCTTATACATAGGCTGACTGATGAACGATATAAAACAGTTCTGACAGAGTATTACCTAAATCATAAAACATGGGAGCAGGTAGCTGATTGTATGAATTATGATTTGAGATATGTGTACAAGGTTCATGGCAGAGCCTTACAAGCTTTTTCAGAAATTTTAAAAGAGGACATTAAAAGACACCCTAATAAGTGCTATAATGATATTATGGAAAACCGAAAGAGATAGATAAGATTGCAAGAATGATTTTCACTTCTACTATTCCTCTTGTAAAAAATTCAGCAAAACCCACCTAATAATCTAGGTGGGTTTTGTTGTATATGAAATTAGGTGATTTAATGTACAAAAATAAGTTCAGTTATGAGAATACAACAAAATTCATTTTTGAAGGTGAAGGCATTTTTAATATTCCTGTCATCAATGCTACAGATAATATTGACAATTTAGAGAATCTAATTGGCTTTAATTATGCAATGAGTAGCAAGAAGAAAGATTGTGGAGTGCATTTCTTTCTTGATGATTACCAGTTCCAACGATTATGGAATAATCCTGAAAAATATATTGAGGTGTTAATGAAATATCCCTTTGTACTTTCACCCGATTTTAGCCTTTATTCCGACTACCCTAGAGCCTTGCAGATTTATAATCATTACAAAAAGCATTGGTTGGCTGCATACTGGCAGATGTATGGTATCAAGGTAATACCTACAATTTGTTGGAGTGATGAAGTTAGTTATAATTATTGCTTTGACGGAGAGCCAAAGAACAGTATTGTTGCAGTATCCAGCGTAGGCACACAGAAAAGTAACAAAGGTAAAGAATTATTTTTGCAAGGCTATAATGAAATGTTAGAACGGTTAGAACCTACACAAATTATTTTTTACGGCACAGTACCGGAAGAATGTAAAGGTAATATAGTACAAGTGAAGTCGTTTCAAGAAAAATTTAGGAGGTCAGAGTAATGGGTGGCAGAGGTGGAACAAGCTCAGCCGGTAGTGCTTACGGTAATGGCGAACCCGTTTCAAAAATAGGTGCAAGAGTTATGTATCATGCTGCTAAACAAAGTGGAGCTTTAGAGAAGAATTCTCCCGAGGTAAAGAAAAACAGTAAGTATGAAAAGATTGCACAGAGTAAAGATTATAGCTTTTTTGAAAATATGAAAACAAGCAGAGAAGTTGATCAAGTTGGTTTTTATTTTGAAAAAAGAATTGAAAATGTTCAAGCAAAGATTGCGAAGTTGGGTAGTATTGATGAAGCTTTTGAAAATCAAACTTTGTTAAAAGAGTATAGGGCTTTAAGAGATGCAAATATCGCAGTACATGAAAAGCTAAGAACTTTTAAACCAACGGGATCTTTTAACCGTATTGACCCTACTTTAGAGCATAGGCAAACTACAACAACATATGAAAATGCTAGAAAACGAAGAGAAAAGAACTTTGAAGCATGGTGGAACGGTAGTAGTAAATAAGGAACTAATAAAGAGAGGTGGTGGATTTGGCAAAGGGAAAATATCAAAAGTGGTTACTAAAGGAAAATTTATTATTGCTGGAGGGTTGGGCTAGAGATGGTTTAACTGATGAACAGATAGCAAAGAATATGGGTATTTCAGTTAAGACTTTATTTAACTATAAAACAAACCATTTACCGATTTTACAAGCCTTAAAAAAGGGTAAAGAAGTTGTTGACTATGAAGTTGAGAACGCTTTGCTTTCATCAGCACTAGAGGGCAATACAACGGCTCAAATCTTTTGGCTTAAAAATAGACGACCTGATAAGTGGAGAGATAAGCAGAAAGAAGAAACAGACACAACGGCACTTAATAAGCTGGATAATATTTTGAAAGAAATTAAAGATGATGCACTAAGGGGTACAAAGAATGGGTTACACAAATAAGCAAAAAGAATATATTGTAAATGCTACCCATAGATGGAACATAAAGAGTGGTGCAGTTCGTTCCGGTAAAAGTTTTGTTGATGTTACTTTTATTGTACCTATGAGAATTAGGGAGAGAATAGGCAAAGACGGACTTTGTTTTATCATTGGTGTATCTAAAGAAACTATTGAGAGAAATGTACTTCAGCCAATGAGAGAACGATATACCTCTGATGTTGTAGGAACTATCAACAGTCGCAACATTGCTAAAATCTGTGGTGAAGATGTTTATTGTTTAGGTGCTGAAAAGGTTAGTCAGGTTGCAAAAATCCAAGGTGCTTCAGCTAAATATATTTATGGTGATGAGGTAGCAAAGTGGAATGAAGATGTATTTGCTATGCTAAAGTCAAGACTTGATAAGCCTTATTCTTGCTTTGACGGTAGCTTAAACCCTGAACACCCTACTCACTGGCTAAAACAGTTTATTGACAGTGATGCAGATATTTATTTGCAAGAATATACAATCTTTGATAATTCCTTTTTGTCTAAAGAATTTGTACAAAACTTGTGTAATGAGTATGAAGGTACTATCTACTATGATAGATTGATTTTAGGCAAGTGGGTTCGTGCCGAAGGTGCTATTTACCGTAAATTTGCCGACAATCCAAAAGCGTATTACTGTAAATTAGTTGATAGGATTGACCCTGATTTACCATACAAACAGATACTAAAAGGCTCTTTACAAGAAGTAACAATCGGTATTGACTTTGGTGGTAATAAGTCAGGTCATGCGTTTGTTGCTACCGGTACAACTGATAATTACAGTGAACTGGTGGCAATTAGAAGTATAAGGCACTTTGGAGAATATGATAGTAACGATTTAGACAGACTGGCTATAGAATTTGCACAGTCTGTTTTTGATATGGTAGGAAAAGTTGATTATGTTTATTGGGATAATGCCGAAACTGTTTTAGGTAGAGGTATAAAAAGAGCCTTTGAAAAGAAATTTCCTAATGTTATTGTTAGACCGGCTAGAAAAATGCCTATACAAGACCGTATTCAATGTGCTTTGCGACTTATGGGAGCAGATAGGTTCTTTATTACTGATAGTTGTGACAGCTTGAAAAGAGCCTTGTGTGAGGCAGTATGGAACGATAAAAAGCTAAATGATGAAAGACTTGATGACGGATCTACCGATATTGATAGTCTTGACGGTTTTGAGTACACCTTTGAAAGAAATATGAAAAGGTTTATAAAGGTGGGATAAAATGGGACTTATAAATTTTTTGAAAGGAGTGTGGAGCAGAGTGTTTCCGACAAAGCTAAGAAGTATTAAGAATGCACTTAATATTGATATTGCTTTAACTGATGAAATGTTAAAATCTATTGATGTGTGGCAAAACAGTTATTCAGGCAGAGCCTTGTGGCTTGATGAATACCATGTTGTCAGTCTAAGACTTGAAAAGTCCATTGTAAGAGAATTTAGCAATGTTTCTTTGTCTGAAATGACTTCAAGTGTCAGTTACAAGCCACTTGATAAAATATACAAGAAAGCAATTAGAAACCTTAACACACACTTTCAAAGAGGTTTAGCAACAGGTGCTATGATTGTAAAGCCTTTAGGTGGCAGTAAAGTTCAGTTTGTTTCTGCCAATGCCTTTATACCTGTTGAATACGATACTGACGGAAGACTAATTAAAGTTATATTTCCTGAATTTAAAAAGCTAGGTAACAAGTTCTATACAAGACTTGAATATCACGACCTAGACAAAGACAAGGGACTGACAATTACTAATTCTGCCTATGTGTCTGACAGTGAAAGTACATTAGGCAATAAGATACCATTAAGCAGTATTGAAGAATGGTCAGACCTAGAAGAAAGTATCACATATCCCACAATGAATAAAACTGCTTTCGGCTATTATCGTAACCCTATTGACAATGATATTGACGGCTCTATGACTCCTATTTCTATATTTGATTCAGCATTGCCAATTATTCAGAAAGCAGATATTCAGTTTGGTAGGCTTGATTGGGAGTTTGAAAGTGGAGAAAGAGCTATACATATTGATGAATCAGCACTAAAAGGTAATAGAGTAGCAAAGTTAAATAAAAGGTTATATCGTAGTGTTGACCTTGATGATAATGAGGGAATTCTACAGGACTATTCACCGACAATCAGACAAGCCGATATAAAGGCAGGACTAGAGGAATACAAAAGAGAAATTGAGTTTTCTGTTGGTCTTGCTTATGGTGACTTGTCCGATCCGGCAACAGTTGAAAAAACTGCAACAGAAATTAAGTCGGCTAAAGACAGAAAGTACAATACAGTCAATGCAATTCAAGAAAATTTAAAGGATTGCATGGAGGACCTTGTGTATGCTTTAGCTTTTTATAATTCAATGACTACAAGTGGTTACAAGTTTGTTTGTGATTTTAAGGATAGCATTAAGACAGATGAAGAAACAGAAAGAAAGCAAGATATACAGGATCTAAACCTTGGTATCTTAAGACCTGAGGAATACAGAGCAAAGTGGATGGGTGAAGACATTGACACAGCCTTACAGAACCTACCACAAAAAGCTGAGGTGATAGAATGAGTAGTTCAATTATTATTACAACAATTATTTGTGTTACAGTTATTGTACTGGCTTTTATAGGTAAAGATTAATGCAAATTACTGAAAAGGATATAGAGTCTGTTCCTCAGCCTATTGTGAGCCTTTTTAATGACTTGGAACAAACTATTATGCTTGACATTATTAGACGGTTACAGGCTAATAATAAGGAGATTACAAGGTCAGCAGATTGGCAAATTAACAGACTTTATGAATTGGGAAAAAGTAAAGAAGAAATAAAGAGTTATATCAAGAACACCTTGAACCTATCTGATGAACAGATAGACAAGGTGTTTTCTAATGTTATAAGCAGTGGTTATGCAAGAGATAAAAGCCTTTATGAAGCAGTAGGTAAAAGTTTCATACCATATGAAGATAACTTACAACTTCAACAACTTGTTAATTCTATGATAACTCAGACTAAAGGAGAGCTAAAGAACATTACCGGTTCTTTAGGCTTTGCACTTAGAGAGCCTAACTCAACTAAGCTAACATATACACCACTTACAGACTACTACCAATGCACTCTTGACAAGGCAATAACTCAGATTGCTACAGGTGCATTTGATTACAATACTGTACTGAGAAATACAGTAAAAGAAATGACTAATTCAGGACTAAGGTACATTGACTATGACAGTGGTTACAGCAGTAGAGTATCGGTAGCAGTAAGGAGAGCAGTCCTTACAGGTTACAATCAGGTAGTGGCAAATATCAATGAGAGTAATGCAGAAAAACTTGAAACAAACTATTTTGAAACTACCTATCATAGTGGGGCAAGACCTACCCACCAACCTTGGCAAGGTAGGGTTTATAGCAAGGAAGAATTGGTTTCAGTTTGTGGACTGGGTACAGTAACAGGGCTTTGTGGTGCTAACTGTTACCATAACTATTATCCATTTATTAAAGGTGTATCAGAAAGGACCTATACAGATGAAGAACTAAACCAAATGAACCAAGAAGATAATGAGAAAAGAGAGTTCAGAGGTAAAAGCTACACAAAGTATGAGGCTCTGCAAAGACAAAGAAAACTTGAAACTGTAATGAGAGCAGAAAGACAAGAGATAAAACTGCTTACAGAGGGTGGTGCTGATGAAAATGACATAATGTCAGCTAATGCAAGGTGCAACAAAACATCAGACGAATACGCAAGACTTTCAAAGGCTATGAACCTACCACAACAAAGACAAAGAGTAAATATTGACGGGCTGGGAAACACAGGTGCTAAGCTAGATAAAAGTAGTAAGGTGGCTAAGAGTAATGACACAAAGACTACCGGCAATGGTGTACATAAACTTTCTGATTCCGGTGACAACACCAACTTTGAAAAAACTATACAAAACAGTAAATCAAATATTGAAAAAAGTAACGATAGTGGTATAATAGAATTTGAAAAAGGTGTAACTAAAGATGTTAAGAAAATCTTTAATACTGAATATGAGAATATGCAACAGAAGTTTGGAAACATATCTACCATATCTTCTGTTGGTGTTCTTAGAGATAGTAATTTGAGTACATATGGCTCATACAATGATAATTCAAGAGAATTAGTGTTAAGATTTGCTAATAAGAAAAGTTTTGTATCAGAACACACTAAAAAAGCAAAGAAAATGAACAAGTCCGGTGAATGGTCAACTGCACATTATTTACACGCTATAAGGCACGAAATAGGTCATGCAATTCAGCTTGAACATAAACTGAATGACCCATTGTGGAATGAAAAATTAAAAGCAATACAGGATATAATGCGTTCATTACCTGAATATGATAACAATAAATTTAAAGGTAAATATACCGTATCAAAATATGCTATGCAAGATATAAATGAATTTATATCTGAATGTATTGCAGAAAGTATGAATAAGAAGGCAAAATACACATCTAAGCAAGTTGCAAATATCATTAAGGGGGATAAATAATTATGACTGAGATATTTAATAAGTATATAAAATGGTCTCATTTGGATAATACTTGTCATAGACGGCTAAATAAAGATGCCCCGGAATACATTAAAGATGAAGTAAGAAAACTTGATGATGAGTATTATAAAAAAACAGGAAGGCATAAAATGATTGTTGATTATGATGATGAATAACGATTGTCTAGACTATTAGTTTTTATACTTTTTATGTTTCGTGACAAAATACTGCTACTTAAGCACTTTACATTTTGTAAGGTGCTTTTTTTATACCCAAAATTACAAATATTGACCGTTCCTAAGTCGTTAAACTAAGGATAGAAAGAGGTGCTACCTCGTTAAAAAGCGTATCGAAAGGAGCTATTATGCAAAGAAAATTTTTAGAAGATTTAGGACTTGATAAGGATAATATTGATAAGGTTCTGAATCAGTACAACCAAGATTTAGAAAAGGCTAAACAACCACTTATTGTGGAAAGAGATAGCCTAAAGGATCAGCTAGAGACTGCACAAGATGCACTAAAAGAATTTGATGGGGTTGATGTTAAGGACTTACAAGGTAAAATTGATAGTCTTAACACAGAACTTGCAAACAAGGACAAAGAGTACAAGGATAAAATTGCAGATATGGAGTTTACTTCTGTACTTGATACGGCTTTATCAAAAAGTGGTGCAAAGAACAGTAAAGCTGTTAAGGCTTTGCTTGACCTTGACAACCTTAAAACATCAAAAAATCAAGCAGAAGATATTGAAAAGGCTATCAAGGATGTAAAGACAGAAAATGACTATATGTTCAAGTCAGATGAGCCTTTCAAAAATCCGGTAAAGAATACCGGTAACACAAATATTAAACCTGACTCAATGTCAGCCATTAGGTCTGCTATGGGTTTAGGTGAACCAAAAGAAGATAAATAATTAAGAAAAGAGGTTTTATTTTATGGCAAATACTATTGAATTAGCAAAATCCTATGTGCCACTCCTTGATGAAGTGTATAAAAATGCTGCACTTACTTCTGATTTAGATGGTGCGTCAGAACTTGCACAAGCCGGTGCTAATGCTAATGAACTAATTATTCCAATGATTGAAATGGACGGTCTTGCTAACTATGACCGTAACAGTGGTTATATTAACGGTGATGTAACTATTAAGAATCAGACAGTAGCTTGTAACTACGATAGAGGCAGAAAGTTTACTGTTGACAGTATGGATAATATTGAAACTGCCGGTATTGCATTTGGCAGACTTGCAGGTGAGTTTATCCGTACTAAGGAAGTACCTGAACTTGATGCATTTAGATTTTCTACATACTCAGGTATCAAGGGTATTTCTTCTGCATATGGTAGCCTTTCTACAGGTGACAGTATTATTAAGGCTCTTCGTACTGCTACTGCAAAGATGGATGATGACGAAGTACCTACAGATAACAGAATTCTGTACATCCGTTCAGACCTTTACGGTGTAATTGATGATATGGATACAACAAAGTCAAGAAAAGTGCTTGAAAGATTTTCTAAGATTGTTCCTGTACCATCATCAAGATTTATGACTAACATTACACTAAATGACGGTAAGACCAGTGGTCAGGAAAAAGGTGGTTATGCTAAGTCAGCTAAATCTGTTGACATTAACTTTGAGATTATCCATAAGTCAGCAGTAATCCAGTACACCAAGCACAAAGTACCTAAGATTATTGACCCTAACGCAAACCCTGATGCAGACGCATGGACTTTTGGTTATCGTAATGTTGGTATTGCTAAGGTGTATCAGAACAAAGTAGCAGGTATCTACTGTCACACAGTAACACAGAACACAGCTACTCAGTCAGTATCTGAATAAGAGGTAAAGCAGTATGATGATTTATGCAAATATGGATTTTTATAAAAATAAATATCAAGGTGCAGTCATTAATACTGCTAACCCTTATGTTTATTTCCGTAAAGCAACTAACTATATTAGGCACTATACTTGTGACAACATTGACGAGGGTGATATACCTGAACAAGTAAAAATGTGTTGTTGTGAAGTGGCTGAACTGCTTTATTATGCTGAGCAAAATAGTAGTAACTATGTAACCTCTGACAAGACAGGTGATATGTCAGTTACATATGAAAGTACAGAAAGCCAAAGACAGGTTTTGTCAAAGAAAATTAAGTCTGTAATTTATATGTGGCTAAGTGGTACAGGTTTACTGTACAGAGGTGTAAAGTGATTACTAATTTTAAATGTACAATATATCATTTTAATGGGGTGGGGTACAGTAAGTTTTATGTACCCCATTGTCATTGGCAAGAGAACAAGGCAAGTAATGTTATGAAAAGTGGTTTACAGAATGCTGACAGTGTAACTGTATATATACCACTTGATAGCCTTGTAATTACTCCTAGCAGTAGCTTGTTACCAGCTAATGATGTTTTCCCGGGAATGAAGATTGTGCCTAAGAAACCCTCACAAGACCTTATTGTAAAAGGTTATTGTGACTTTGAATTTAATAATACCGACCAAAAGACAGTATCGGAAAGTATGAAGGAGTTTAACAAGTCTTTTAGTTACAACACTATTATGTCAATAGACATCAAGGACTATGGTGCTAAAAGGTTACAACACATCAAGATTAGTGGAAAGTAGGTGAATGTATGATTATTAGTCAGCCACAAGATAGCACAATGAACACACCTAACGGAAGTTTAAATTTTAAATGGCGTAGTGACTTTGGTTCTTTAACTGAAAAGGAATTTCAAAAGGCACAAAGGTTTGTAGACAATGAAGTTATAAGGCAAATGATACCATACACACCTATGGATACAGGCTTTCTGTTTAAGTCTGCCACAGTAGGTACAGTTATAGGTAGTGGTAAGGTTGTACAGTTAGGACCTTATGCAAGGTATTTATACTATGGTGTTGTTTATGGTCCTAATATTCCACTATACAAGAATGGTGAATTGGTAGGCTTTTACAGTCCACCAAAGAAATACCCTACCGGTAGAGAATTAAAGTATTCAACTGCTAAGCACCCTCTAGCCGGTAAAATGTGGTTTGAACGAATGAAAAAGGATAAGGAAGATGTTATCCTGAACGGTACTGCAAAAATTTTAGGTGGTAATGTGAAATGAACATAATTGAAATAGTAAAGTCAGCTTTGCAGAGTTTTCCACAAATTAATGAAGTGTGTAATGAAATCTCTATTGACTTTACAGATGATACAATTGATAGTTACGGACTATCTTCAACTGGTGATACATTGCTAAAAGAAGATATTTTAGGTAATCAGACAAGACAACATAACTTTATTCTGTATGCAGTGTATCAGTCCGTTAATGACTATGACAGAATGGTAAATACAGGTGCTTTACTCTCACTTCAAATGTACCTTGAACATTTTGCAGATAATCAAGAAGTTACTGTCAAGGTGGGTGACAAAGAGTATATAGGCACTCTAACAAAGTTAACTTGTTCAAATGGTATGATTTACGAAATACCAAATGGCAATATGAATAACGGTGTGGTATATCAGTTGCAGATTATATCACAATACAAAATTGATTTTTAATGAAAGAAGGTAATATTATGGCAAGTGCAACACCAGACATTGGTAAGCTAAAGAGAAGTTATTTATTGCATTACATTGACGCTAGTTTTGGCAGTAGTGAAAGTCCAATGTGGTTTCTAATTGGTAAGGATATTGAGGAACTTTCTGTTGAACTTAATCCAGATACAGAACAAGTGAAAAATATCCTTGACGAAACAGTAACCCACGATAACGGATATGAGCCATCTATGTCAGCAGATACATATTACGCTAACACAGATGATAAAATTTATCCTAAGCTAAAGGATATTGCTCTTAACCGTATTACTGGTGAAGGTTGCAAAACTAAGGTCCTTGAAGTCCTTATTGACAAGAAGACAGGTCCTTATGATGCGTGGATGGAAGATTGTATTGTTAAGCCACAGAGCTATGGTGGTGGTCAAGGTGGAGTTAATATTCCGTATGATGTTAGCTTTGATGGTAATAGACAAGTAGGCACAGTTGCTATTACTAACAAGGTACCAACATTTACGGTTACTAAATAGGAGGTGATAATATGACAAGTTTGAAGTTTGATGACGGCTACAAGGAATATTCCATCAATGGTGACGAAAGCAGAGTTATTCGTATAAATACAACTGACTTTGCTATTTTTGATAGAATTAAAAAGGCTATGAGTAACATTGATGATATTTCAAAGGAATATAAAAATGCAGAGCCTAAAACGGATGATGAGGCAAATGAACTATTTGTTTCAGCTGACAAGAGGGTAAGAGAACAGATTAATTATATCTTTGATTCTGATGTATCTTCTGTTGCGTTTGGCAATACTAATTGTTTCTCTATTGTGTTTAGTAACCAGCAACCTCTATTTTACAATTTTCTTAATGCTATTATTCCTACAATCCGTTCAGACATTGAAAAGGTTATGACCAGTCAAAACAAGAATGTTGCTAAATACACCTCACAGCTAAAATGATAGGACTACTTCCAAAGTCATTAAATATTGACGGCAAGGACTATGAGATTAACTCGGACTATAGAGTGGCACTCCTTATTTTTCAAGCCTATAGCGACCCTGAACTAAATGACATTGAAAAGTCTAGGGTGTGTATAGAGTGTCTTTACAAAGATATACCAAAGGACTTAAACAAGGCACTAGTAAAAGCTATGTGGTTTCTTGATGGTGGCAACACACCAAAGTCAAAACAAGCCCCTAAAAGAATTCTTGACTGGGAGCAGGACGAAAGTATTATTTTCCCAGCTATTAATAAAGTAGCTGGGAAAGAAGTAAGAAGTGTTGACTATATGCACTGGTGGACTTTTCTAGGAATGTTTGGTGAAATTGGTGATGGCCTTTATTCTCAGGTAATGAACATCAGATCTAAAAAAGCTAAACATAAAAAGCTAGATGATTGTGAAAAACAGTTCTATAGAGAGCATAAGGAACTAATAGACCTAGCATATAAACCCACTACACAAGAAGAACAACAAGACTTGGACTTTATTAATAGTATTATTTAATCACAATTAGTGAAACTTGTTGACATTTACTTATTTTTGTTATATTATGTAAGTAAACTTATAAATGTAAGGGGAATTTTACAAATGGATAGTCAATCTCAAAATCAAAGTAACAACACAAATGCTCAACCACAAGAAAATACAAAGTTTTGTAAACATTGTGGTGGTAAGATTGCAGAAAAGGCAGTTATTTGCCCTCTATGTGGTTGTCAAGTTGAGGAAATCGGTAACAATCAAAATAACCAACAACCTATTGTTATTAATAATACTAACAATAACACAAGTGCTGCATCAGCTACTGCTGTCGCTGGTGGCTATGGTGGTAGAATGAAGAATAAATGGGTTGCCTTATTCTTATGTATTTTTCTAGGTGTACTTGGTGGACATAAGTTCTATGAAGGTAAGGTTGGTATGGGAATACTTTACTTATTCACTGGTGGACTATTTTGTATAGGTTGGATTATTGATATTATTGTACTACTAACAAAGCCAAATCCTTATTTTGTGTAAATTAAAAGCCACTCCATATGGGGTGGCTATTGTAATTAAAAATTTAATATGATATAATTCTTCTGGATAAGACAGACCTAAACGGTTGGTGGTTAAGTCTTGCCCCTAGTTGGGGGTGTTGCAAATGGAGTACATAACTTTAATTCTTATTATCGTTTTATATACAATTATTGCACTAAAAAAGAAATAGCCACCCTACCTGCGAAGTTTGGTGGCTAAATCTTTAGCTAATAAAATTTTCAAGGGGCTAACCACTTATGGGTTTGCCTTATCTACTTTTATTATATCATAGTAGTTTAAGTTGTCAAGTATGTATGTACTTGACCTTTTTTATGCGTACATCAAATGGTGTACGCTATTTTTATACCCATTTTTAAGAAAGGGGGGAATAATATGGCAACTGACGGAAGTATTATTTTTGACACAAAAATTGATGTTGACGGCTTTAATAAAGGTACAAAGAACTTATCTTCTAAAGTTATTGACCTAAAGAACAAGGTTAATCAGACTACAAGAGAAATTAAGTCTTTACAATCAGAGCTTGAAGAAATGGCTGATACTCATATCAAAACAAACATTTCTGCTGGTATTGAAAAGGATATTGCGAAGGCTAAAGAACAACTAAAGTCTTTATATGCAAAAGCTGATGAAATAGGCAACTCAAAGCAAAAGGACTTGTCAGACTTAGGCTTAGGCACAGAACACCTTGACAGTATGTTAAGTAATGACAAGGATTGGAACAAAGTCCAACAACAAATTACTGAAACTGAAAACAAGCTAAATGAATATGAAAGAAAGCTAAAAAGTGTTCAGTCTGCTGAAAATTCAACTACCGGCAAGGATACGGCAGAGTATAAGGAAAAACAAGAAAAGCTAACTAGACTTAATGAACAACTAAATACTTACAAAGCTAGACTAAGAGAAACTGAAAGCAAAGAGAAGAAAGAGAGGAAAAGCACAAGCCTTATAACAAAAGGTTTTAAGAAGTTTAAAAGTGTTTTATCATCAGTTTCAAAGACATTAGGTGGTGCATTAAAGAATGGACTTTCTAAGGCTGGTAGCTTAATTAAAAAGGTTGGCAGTAGTGCAAAGAAATCATCATCACAAGCTGGTTTCTTTTCTAAATCTCTGAGAATGCTGAAACAAGCACTTGCAGGTATGCTACTGTATCAAGGCATATCAAAGATTTTTGATGCAGCAAAAGAAAGTATGGGGAACTTGTCGCAGTTTTCACCAGAAGTAAACACCAACTTATCTACTTTAATGTCAAGCCTTACACAGTTAAAAAACACTTTTGCTACTGCATTTGCACCAATACTTTCTGTAGTAACACCTATTCTAAATTCCTTTATTCAATTATTAACTGGTGCAGTTGATAAGGTAGCTCAGCTTATGTCTGCTTTAACTGGTAGCACAACATATACTAAAGCTACTAAGGTTCAGCAAGACTATGCAAAGAGTGTGGCTGATACAACAGAAAATACAAAAGAGAACACGAAGGCTACAAAAGAAAATCAAAAGAACCTAGCTGGATATGACCAGCTAAATGTTATGGAACAAAGTTCTAATGATGATACAAGTAGTAGCAAAAAAGCAGATAATGCCTTGTCACCTAAGGATATGTTTAAACAAGCCAATATTAGTAACTCTATTGGTGACTTTGCAAAGCAGGTAAAGGACTTGTTTGCTAAAGGGGACTATAGTGGCATTGGTAAACTTATTTCAAGTAAAATCAATTCAGCTTTATCCTCAATAGATTGGAAGTCTATCCGTGGAAAGGCTAAGGATTGGGCAAAGAATATTGCAGACTTTTTCAATGGTGCAGTAAAAGGACTTAACTGGAATTTGGTAGGTTCAACCTTTGCAAATGGTTTAATGACTATTTTTGACTTTGCTAATACATTCCTTACAACCTTTGATTTTTCAGCATTAGGTGAAGGTCTAGCTAATGCTCTAGCCGGATTTTTCCAAACAATGGATTGGGCAGTAGTGGGACAAACCTTTGCTAATGCCTTTATGGGAATATTTAATTTCTTATATTCGTTTTTAACAACCTTTGATTTTACTGCACTTGGAGAGGCTTTTGCCACAATGTTTAATAATTTCTTTACCACTATGGATTGGACAATAGTAGGTGGAACTCTTGGTGCTGGTATTCAAAGTATTATTTCATCAGCTTTTGGTTTTGTTGAAAGTCTTGATTGGTCAGAACTTGGTACATCTATATCTGAATTTATCAATGGCTTTTTTAATGAAATTGATTGGTCAATGGCTGCTAAAACTATTTCAGATGGTGCAGTAGGTCTTATCACTACTTTAAGAACTGCGATAGCTAATACAGATTGGGAACAAATCGGTGAAGATATAGGTACTTTCCTTGCTAATATTGACTGGTGGGGTATCATAACCGGTCTAATAGATTTGATTGGTAGTGCAGTTGACGGACTTTTTGATTTAGTTATCGGATTTATCAAGGGACTAGGTTTTGCAAAATGGTTAAATGATAATTTAGGTATAGATTTAGTAGGCTGTTTTGAAACTGCTAAAAACATTTTTGGAGGTTTAATTGATTTTATCTCTAATGTGTTTAAGGGTAATTGGAGTGATGCTTGGGAAAGCATTAAGTCAGTATTTGATAGTGTATGGAAGGGTTTATTTAATCTTGTTAGAATTCCTATCAACTGGATTATTGATGGTATTAATTTTCTATGGTCGGGCATCTATAGTGCAGTTAAAGGTATTGTTGATACGATAGGTTCTGTAGCCGGTGCTATCGGTGATGTGTTTGGTCAAGACTGGCATTTTTCTATGCCTGATGAACCACCATTAATCCCTCATGTTCCGGCTTTAGCTACCGGTACTGTTGTTCCGGCTAACTATGGTGAATTCCTTGCCGTTCTTGGTGATAACAAAAGAGAAACTGAGGTTGTTTCCCCATTATCAACAATGAAACAAGCATTTTTAGAGGCTATGGCTGAGGGTAACTTTGGTGGTAATGATAAGGATATTAACCTTACAATTAATCTTGACGGTGAAGTTATATTCAAAGGAATGGTTAATAAGGACAGTGACTACCGTAAAAGGTTTGGCAAGTCTGCATTTGCATAGGTAGGTGATTTTATGGCTAATTTTGATTTTGATAAATTTAACGGTACTCTTATTTATATTGGTAAAGTAGTAAACGCAAGTGAAGTTGATTATACACCATTCCCACATGACCTAATGGCTAAGGAATCATATCAATCAACACCACTACAAAGAACTGAACTAAAAGCCTATAGAGATACCAAGAATAAGTTACATAGAGTCACCTCACCAAACTATAAGTCTAAAATAGTGTTTCAGACAATACCACTTCACCTAAAACAACTAAAGTCAATCAGGAAAACACTTAACAATGCCTTTATCCACAAGCAACAAAGAAAGCTATATGTAATGTATTGGGATGAAGAATTAATGAAGTATCGTAAGATGGTTTGTTATATGCCTGATATTACATACACAACAAAAGTTATTAAGGGTACAGATATAGAGTACAAAGCTCTTGAACTTACCTTTATTGAGTATTGAGGTGATGTGATGATTACAGTAGATAGCAAAATTAAGGACCATATTATTAATGACCTTGTGGAAAATACAGTTGAAATTCTTTTTCCTAATAACTCAGATATAGCAACAATCACAATGGATAATATTGTTGAAGAAAGTATGACCCTCAAACAGTCAATATGCAGTGAAAGTACATTGAAGTTTGGGGGGTGCATAGCCTCTGAGTTTACTATTTCTGTGTGTGATACTGAGGATAGAACTTTTGCCAATAACATTAAGGGTAAATGGATATTTGTTAGATTAACTCAGAGTTATCTAGGTGACTACATCTATCCGTCAAGTACTCTGTACCCATCAGCTAAAATCTATCCCGGTAGGCAAGTACAAGAAAGAACATGGGATTTGTTCTGTGGTTATGTTGATAAGTTTCAGCGTGATGGAGATGATAAACACATTTATAAACTTACTGCATATGACTATATGGCAAAGCTGAACCAAAAGGATGGAACAAAAAGTTTATTTGAAGAATGGCAGAACGCTACATTTAGACCACTAGGAACTGTAATGTCTGACTTTATTAACTTAACTTATCATCCATCAGTAAGTGAAACATCAGGTATTTTAACAAATACTTTTAGTACCAATAGAGTTAATTACAAAATATATAATTTTAAAACTAGGAATGGTCATTGGCTATTAGATAAGAACAATCTAGTAACATCCGGTAGCGTACTAAGGGATTGTTGTGAAATGATAGGTGTATTTGGTTTTATATCTCCTTTTTCTGATGCATTAGAGAAGAAAGGCGATACTGTAAAAGGCAATTTTGGGTTGGTTTATATATCACCTACAGACTCACCTGAAGTATATGACTTTTATGAGGATTTAAGCTATGAGGATTACATAGTAAAGGGCTATACTGATTTTAAATGGAAGTATGGTGGAAATCTTGACGGAAAGACAACCGAAAAAGAAACTACATTTAGACCGGGCAATACGGAAATACCGGACAATGAAACAAAAGTATATGACTTAACGAAAAATGTAATTTGTTGGCAGAATGAAGATATGAATACATCTAATTGGCATATACTTAATGACTTGTACAATTACAAGAATAATAAAGGTGACCCTAGTGACATTACAAAAAGGTTCTATAACTGTAGTTACACCCCATTTACTGCCACAACAGATGGCAGACCTTGGGTACAGGTTGGGGACAATGTACAGTTTAATGTGTATGAAACTGATGTAAACGGTGCTCCATTATACGAAAACGGTAAACAGAAAATGACAGTAGTTAAAAGTGTAATCCTGTCAAGAACCCTTAGTGGTATTCAAGCCTTGACAGATACATTAGAGGCGAAAGGAGAATTATAATGAGCTATAAAAAAGTAGGTTGGGAAGATGCCCCATCATCAAACACACCAATTTTATCGGTAAGTTTGAATCAGATGGACAACGGTATTGAAAAAGCAAACAAAGGCATAGTCTTTAGCTACTCTGCAACCTTCACTTCTGATGGTGTGCTAAAGAACACAACAACAACGGAAGCATTAGGTACAGGTAGCTTTGCAACAAGTCAGACAGATATTGTAACAGTCTTTGTTGCAGATAATGTTACAAAAATTAATAATGGTACATTTGGTGGGTGTACCTCACTAAAGACTATCTATATTGATAACACAGTTGGCAATGTGGATATTGTGAGTGGTTCAGTACCATCAGGTGTTAGTATCGTGTACTCAAATGATGATAACTTCATTAATGTAAATGAACTATTAGCAAGTGCTATTAAGTCGCTGAAGAAACAAGTAAATGCAGATAAGTCTGATTGGGAGAACAGAGCAACAAGTATTGAAGCTCAGCACAAAACAGATGTACAAACTTTAAACGCTAATATTAGTCAGGTTGCTGACAATTTACAGATTGTCAAAGAAACAGCACAACGAGAAATTGCAACAACTAATACGAATGTAAATGGCAAGGAAAGCCTATCTAATAAGGTTGATGTGATTACACACCCTAGCACAACTACTTATCCTAGCGTAAAAGGTGTGTGGGATTTTGTTGAAACAAAGTCAGAACAACCACGTGCAGACATTGCACAGAACAAAGCTGATATTGTTGTATTGAAAGTAGATAAAGTTGATAATACAGACTTTAATGCATACAAGACAAGCAACAATACAGCAGTAAAGCAGAACGCTACAGACATTGTACAACTTAAAGCAGATGTTTTACAAAACGCTATTAAAGTCACAACAGATAAGTCAACTAGCATTGTGCTTAATGACAGTAGTGATTGTAACACTGTTAATTTAGTCCTATACGGTAAATCTACACAAAGTGCAGTACCATCACCAACAAATCCTGTTGATATTAATAATATTAACAATCCGTGTATTACTTTTTCAAATGATAGTGATAGTCAAAGTATTAATATTCAATGCACATTAAGAGGTATAGGAAATGTGTGTGATACTCTAACAGTAAATAGCGATGGCACAGGTTACATAACACAAAGATTATTTGCTGAAAGAATCACTTCACAGAGAAAGTCAACCAGCTACGAATGGAATTATTCAAAAGCAACCCATAGATTTTTCAGAAACGACTATTCATATTCATTTGATGTGAAAGACAACAAGCCTTTAATTTTGTGTAGTCACCTTGATGTAGGAGAAAATGAAAAGAATACTGATTTTGATAATTCAATAGGTTGGATAAATGTTGGTGGTGTTGGAATTGCAATCAGAATAACTGAATTTGATGGTGATATTGCAAAATTTAAAAAGTGGCTTGATGACAATGAAGTGTATGTTGTAGCACCACGGTCAAAACCAATTACCGTTAATTTGTCAAAAGATGAAGTAGATAAAATACTGTCACTTCAGACCTATTATCCTAGTACAAAAATTAGTGCCGATACTGATTTTGAAGTAACTTACATTGCAGATACAAAAAATTATATTGACAATAAAATCCTTGAAGTTGCTACTGCTTTAGTAGCTAGTGAAAGTGAGGTGATGTAATAATGTTTAGCTTACATGATTTTGTTTTTAAGACTTTAGAAACAATGAAGAACAGACTTGATGAGTACCAAGTCAGAGCATACGCACTAAGCTGGTATAGCAAGTCAGTCTTAACAGATGATGATATGCTAACTATTGATAGTTGGTATACAGTTGTCGAAACTGAAACAACTAACAAAGATACAGAAAACTCAAACGGCGACTTTGCCGAAGATGTCACAACAGGCACAGAAAGTGAGGAAAAATAAAATGAAAGAATGGATTTGTACTGCTATTGGTGCAGTAGGTGGACTTTTTGCATGGTTGTTTGGTGGTTGGGATACTGCTCTGGTAACACTATGTTTATTTATGGCTATTGACTATGTGTCAGGTCTTGTTGTTGCAGGTATATTCCACAATAGCAAGAAAACATCATCAGGTGCATTAGAAAGTAAAGCCGGTTGGAAAGGCTTGTGTAAAAAGGGCATGACCCTATTATTTGTGCTAATTGCGTATAGGCTTGATTTAGCAATTGGCACTAGTTATATAAGAGATGCAGTAATCATAGGCTTTATGGCTAATGAACTAATCTCTATCGTAGAAAATGCCGGTTTAATGGGTTTACCATTACCGGCTATTATTAATAAGGCAATTGATGTATTACAGAACAAAGGAAAGGATGATAACTAATGTCAACAAAGATTGTAGATGTAAGCAGATGGAACAACACTGTTGATTACAAAGCGTTAAAGAAGAAAGGTATTACCGGTGTAGTAATTCAATGTGGTTATGGTATGGTGTCTAGTCAGAAAGACCCATACTTTGAAAGCAACTATAAAAAGGCAAGGGCAAATAAGATGCTTGTAGGTGTTTACCATTACAGTTATGCAAAATCTGTTGCAGAGGCTAAGGAAGAGGCAAAAGTCTGTCTAGGTTGGCTAAAGGGTAGAAGTCTAGATATGCCTATCTACATTGATATGGAAGAGGAAAACCTAACATATCTAGGTAAGTCGACTCTAACAAAAATCGCAAAAGAATTCTGCAAAACAATCGAAAAAGCCGGATATAAAGCCGGTGTATATGCTAATGCAAATTGGTTCAAAAATAATCTGAATTATAGTTCGCTAAAGAAAAATTACAGTATTTGGTTAGCACAGTACTCTAGTACTAAAGATTATGATTGTGACATTTGGCAGTACACAAGTAAGTATATTGTTAATGGCAATACTTTTGATTGTAATATCTGCTATAAGTCATTTGGTAAGACTATGATTACCACAAAACTAAAATGCCCTGTTTATAACAGGCACTTTATTGATAAAGTAGGTAACGCTAGTCGTGTTCTATTTACTGTGCCAAAGGGTACTAAAGTACAATGGCTAAAGGATATGGGAGACGGCTGGAGTCAGGTTCGCTATAATGGCAAAACCGGCTATATGGTCAACACAAGACTAAATAAGTCAGGTCTATCTAAGTATAAAACTATTGTAGTAGGCAAAAGTTCTACATACAAAAGAGTTATCAAGGGTAAGATTAAATATACAAAACAACTTGATAAGGACAGAGAATTTAGAATTATCTGTTATATTACAGAGGGCAAGTACAAGGGTTACTATTATATGTACCGTAACTTAAAGTATTATTTGATTAAATAAGAATTAACGCTAATAATTAATTTTTAAAATTTATCGTTAATGTTTTAAATTTTGAATGTAATTTTTAAGGATTTTAACACTTGAAACTTCATTTTTAAACGATTTACAAAATTATAAAAGAGATTTTCAAAACTTTTGAAATGTTCAATTAAAGTTTTAAAATTTTAAGCAAACTTTTAAAACATATCGGTAATTTAAAAAAATCAGTAAAACAAATTCAATTTTTCGTGTAAAATTATACCCCACAGCAGTATCAGAACTGTTGTGGGGTTGTTTTACTTTTGTGAACATATTTTTATTTACTCGTTACACTTTAGATTTTGTAAGGAAAAATCTTTAAAATACGGTATTTGCGTTTTGATAGCATAAATAAGTTGAAATGACAAGTCCTTGATTGGGGTTCGGATGTTTAAATCATTAGCGTTAATTGTCTTTATTAAAAAAGATATATTATAGTCAATATGAGCGGCTGTTTTGTCAGTAAGATGTTTTATAAAGGTGTAAAGTGATAAGTCGTAGTAACCAATTTTATTTAATAATCTTAATAATTGTCCACTATAATCAGCACTTTTTAGTTTCTTACCTTCGAATGTTTTACCCATACATTCTAAAAAACAGTCAGTAAACAATCCTTTAAAAGTATCTTTGTCATTTGGCTTCATCTTATTACAAATTTGTTTAAATATAATGTTATCAAAATACGGATATACATCGTCGGGTTGTATAGTGTGATAGGCTATATTTTGTTCTCTCCATTCATTGATACTAATCCAGTTATTAATATCTTTATCAAGTGAATAAGGACCACAAACAATACAAAAACCTTTGCTCAATTTGTCACAATGTAAAATATTACCTTTTAATGGTGGCATCTTAAAATCAGGGCATACCTTTTCCAAAACATTATTTTTCTTTTCACACAATAATTTTCTTAGATTAATTGCAAGAATTTTATCAATTGCGTCATTATATCTTATATCATCTTTTCCATAATCTAAGGTTATCATCATAGCAGTGAGATCCGTTTTTATTTCATCAATAATTCCTTTTTTAGAAAGAGCCATCTCATTAACAAAATTTAATTGTGGTTTATATTTTTCGGTCGTCATATTATTCTCCAAAGTATTAATATTTACATCTTATTAATACATCATATAAATATAAAAGTCAATAAATATGATTAAAATTACACATTTGAATCTAACATAATTGAGTCATATTTGAGTCATACTTCTATAAAATATGACTTATTTTTATTAAAAATATTAAACTTTAAATAAAGATATTTTTACCTTAATAATCGCATACCTAAGCCATTTTTTAAGTCTATCCCATAAAATCTAGGTTACTTAGATTTTGCCCTAAATCGGGTTCGAATCTCCAACCCTTCGCCATAAAAAGCCCATTCTAATGGGCTTTTTTCTTTAATTTTGTATAAAGTGTTGAATTAAATGAATAAATCAGAAAACAACTCTAAAAATATATCTCAAGAATTAGAAAATAAAGCTAAAAATGCAGATGAATATAAATTTGGTATATTAGATACGGAAAATATTGATGATATTGAAGTAATGGAAAAATTACTAGAAGAAAAGTATATTGAAGAAAATAATAAATAAGATTATCAAAATTTAAATTAGTCAAATGTTTTGCAAAAAATTAAGTCCTAAGATGATTTTTCATCTTAGGACTTTTGTGTTACATTTTACTTTTTCTTCTTTTTCTTAATGTGAACTTCCGGAACTGCTACATCATATAGCACAGGTTCATCATCCTCTTCTACAATATCATTTTGCTTTACTTTTCCTGTGTGAACTTCAGGTACTGCTAAATTTTCTGAATTGAAACTATACTTGTCTTTTGCCTTGTCCTTCATAAAACATTACCTCCAAATTATCACAATAAATTAATAAAGAATGTTATTGTTAAGCTGTTTAAGAAATCAGCAAACAAACTACCTACAATAGGAATAATCAAATATGCCTTAACTGATGGTGCATATTTATCACAAATAGCTTGCATATTAGCCATAGCATTAGGCGTAGCACCCATACCAAAACCACAAGTACCTGCAGCAATTACTGCAGCATCATAATCTCTACCCATAATGTTATATACAACATAGTAGGCAAATAAGAACATAAGAACTGATTGGCCGGCTAGTAGAATAACAAGTGGTAAAGCTAGGTCAGCTAGTTGCCATAATTTAAGAGTAATCATTGCTATACCTAAGAATAGAGATAGACAAATACCACCAAGGTCATTTATTTCACCCATATGAATAGTAATTTTACCTGTGTATTCACCTATGTTTCTCATAATAGCAGCAACAATCATTGCACCAATATAAATAGGGAATGTCATTCCTGTAAGTGAAAGTAGCTCTGATACTATTGTACCAATTCCTACTGCAATAATCAACTGAAAAACTGCAGGAGCATACATAGAAAAATGTCTTTCATGCTTTTCTTCTTCTTCAACTAGGAAACTGTCATCCTCAGCTTTTATAGTATCTAGTAGATTATGCTTTTTAATAAGTCTGTTACCAATAGGGCCACCCATTAGTGAACCGGCAATCAAACCGAATGTTGCAGCAGCAGTACATACTGTTGTAGCACCTGAAACACCAAAGTCCTCTAGTACAGGGCCAAATGCACCGGCAGTACCATGACCACCAATCATAGGGATAGAACCTGTTGTCATACCTGTTAAGGAGTCAAGTCCCAGTACATTTGCAAGTCCGATTGATGCAAAGTTCTGTCCAATAATAAGCACAACAACAAGTACAAGAAACACTATAAGTGCCTTACCACCACTTTTGAGGACTTTTAAGTTGGCTTGGAAACCTACAGAAGTAAAGAACAGAACCATGCAGACTTCTTTTAATGTGTCATCAAAGTCAATTACTGCAATTCCTGTTGCGTACAATATTAATGTAAATATTGCAAATAGCAAACCACCAATAACAGGTGAAGGAATACAGAACCTTTGTAAAAATGAAATTTTCTTTTTTAAGAAATTACCTATCATCAGAACAACTACAGCAACTGCAACTGTTTGATACATATCTAGTGTAATATCCAATGTTATCAATCCTTTCGCAGTTAATAGTTATTTAACTGAAATACCTTTTTCTTTGTAATATTCAATAGCACCTTTATGGAAAGGAATATTAATACCTTTAACTGCATTTTCTTCTGTAATGTCAATATCAGCAGATACAGTCAGCTGAATTTCCTTAGCATTATTGAAAATCAATTTGGCAAGTTCTTTTACTTTATCATTAGATAATTTGTCACTTACTAGAATAACAGATTTAATACCAATAGTATTTATATCTGTGTTTTGATCGTTATATGTATTCTTTGGAATTTTGCAATCAATATAAGAGTAAGCTGACTTTAGCTTATTAGATGTAGCATTATCAATTTCAAGCAGTTTAATATCACATTGTTTTGCTAATTCATCAACAATAGTTGCATTCATACCAACAGTAACAAATAAACAATCAATTTCTTTGTTTTCAAGTTTCTTAGCAGCTTCGGCATAATCAAGGTTAACTTCCTTAACCATCTTAGAGTTTAGTCCATATGATGCAAGAATTTGTTTTGCATTTAGTTCAGAACCTGACTCCTTTTCACCGATATTGACTGTCTTGCCAAGCAAATCATCTACTGAATTAATATTAGAATCTTTTCTTACTACAATATGACAAGCTTCAGTATAAAGAGATGCTAAAGCACTATAGCCTTTATATGCACCTGACTTTTCAAAGTTGTTTTCGCCATTATAGGCATCACTTACAATGTCTGATTGTGCAATAGCAGCATCTAAATATCCTTGAGAAAGCAGTCTAACATTTGCTGCAGAACCTGCAGTAGTTTTTTGTTCGATTTTTAGCTTTCCACTTTCATCGGCTAGTTCTCTGATTGATGTAACTGTTTCGTTATAAATACCACCAATACCGGCAGCACCAAAACGAATTTTATCATTATCTGATGAACAACTACATAAAGAAACAACAAATATCAATGAAAGTAATATTGCAAATATCTTTTTCATTAAATCCCTTCTTATGACATAATTTTTCTAGTTTATTATATCATATTCATTATTTTTTTGTCAATTTTGATTGAAAAGTAAACCCATTCTAGAATTAAAATCGTAGATAAATAACCAAAAACAATATAAATATTTTTGAAATAAACATATTGAAATTACAAAAAATTTAATTTATAATAAAAAAAGACTTGACTTGGAGTACACTCTAAGTATTAATATATAGGAGATGAATTTCTATGACAATTAATGAAGTAAGCAAAACATATAATGTTACACCTGATACATTGAGATATTACGAAAAGGTTGGTATGATTCCTCCGGTTACAAGAACTGCCGGTGGTATTCGTGATTATCAAGAAGTGGATCTTGGATGGGTGTCTCTAGCATTATGTATGAGAAGTGCCGGTTTGCCTGTTGAAGCAATGATTGAATATGTGAAGCTTTTTAAACAAGGAGACAGTACAATTCCTGATAGACTTCATTTATTAGAAAAACAAAGAGATTCTTTACTTGAACAGAGGAAACAGATCGATGTTACCTTAAAAAGATTAAATTACAAAATCTCAAAGTATGAAGATGCTGTAAAAACAGGTGTTCTAAATTGGGATGATGAAAAGGAGAATTGTTGATGTATTTAGAAAAACTAAATGGACCTGCTGATGTTAAGAAAATGGATATTGACAGTCTAAATGAACTTGCATCAGAAATGAGAGATGCTTTATTACACAGACTTAGTATTCACGGTGGACACTTTGGACCTAATTTTGGTATGGTTGAAGCAACTATTGCTATGCATTATGTTTTCAATTCACCAATAGATCAGTTTGTATTTGATGTTTCTCACCAAACTTATTGTCATAAAATGCTAACCGGCAGACAAAATTCATATTTATATGAAGAAAACTTTGACGATATTTCCGGCTATAGTAATCCAAAAGAAAGTGACCATGATTTCTTTGAAATCGGTCATACTTCAACTTCTGTTAGCTTAGCTTGTGGACTTGCTAAGGCCAGAGATGTAAAAGGCAAAAACTACAATGTAGTTGCAGTTATTGGTGACGGTTCATTAAGTGGTGGTGAAGCACTTGAAGGACTTGACTTTGCCTCAGAACTTGAAAGTAATATTATTATTATTGTAAACGATAACGATATGTCTATTGCTGAGAATCATGGTGGTTTATATCAGAATCTAAAGTTACTTCGTGAAACTAACGGTAAAGCCGAATGTAACCTATTTAAGTCTATGGGACTTGACTATAAATTTGTTGCTGATGGTAACAATATTGAAGAAATGATTTCAGCTTTAAAAGAAGTTAAAGATATTACAAAGCCTACTGTAGTTCATATTGTTACAGAAAAAGGTAAGGGATATGCTTTAGCTGAAAAGAATAAAGAGGCATGGCATTGGTGTATGCCATTTGACCCTAAAACAGGTAAGTCTACTATTGACTTTGGTGATGCTAAAGATTATGGTGAAATTACTTGTGAAATGTTACTTGATAAGATGAAAGAGGACAAGACACTTGTAACTATCACATCAGCTACACCTGCAGTAATGGGCTTTACTAAGGATAAGAGAGATTTAGCCGGTAAGCAGTTTGTTGATGTTGGTATTGCTGAAGAACATGCAGTAGCACTTGCTTCCGGTATTGCAACAGGTGGTGGCAATGCAGTTTATGGTGTGTATAGTACATTTATTCAGAGAACATATGACCAAATTTCTCAGGATGTTTGTATCAATAACAGTCCTGTAACATTCCTTGTTTTCTGTGCATCTATCTATGGTATGAATGATGTTACTCACCTAGGCATTTATGATATACCTATGTTATCTAACATTCCAAACCTAGTTTATTTAGCTCCTACAACTTTAGAAGATTACAAAGCTATGGTTGATTATGCTACTACACAGAATGAACACCCTGTAGCTATTAGAGTACCATATGATGTGTTTGAGGCAGGTAAACCTCAGACTAAGGACTTTAGCAAACTAAATAAGTATGAAGTTGTATCAGAGGGTAATGATGTTGCAATTATTGCTTTAGGTTCTTTCTTTGGTATTGGTGAAAGGGTAAAGGAAATGTTAGCTGATAGTAACATTAATGCAACACTTATTAACCCATACTTTATTACAGGTACAGATGATGAACTATTAGAAAGTTTAAAGGATAACCATAAGCTTGTTATCACTATTGAAGATGGTGTTCTTGATGGTGGTTTTGGTGAGAAGATTTCTCGTTTCTACGGTAATACTAATGTGAATACTATTAATTATGGTTACAAGAAGGAATTTTTAGACAGATATAATCCGGAAGATATTCTAAGAGAAAATAGAATTACTCCTGAACAGATTGTAGAAGATATTAAGAATTCTTTATAATCCTTTGCAAAATAATCCAATTTTTAAGGTGCAGTTAATTTAACTGCACCTTTTTATATATAAAAAGATTACTTATTAATCATTGTAATGCAGATTATTCATAAATACTTTTATGATATGAAAAATTTATGAGGTATTTTAACAAAATATGAAATATTAGAAAATCTACTGTTGAAAAAATAAAAGTGCTTTGCTATAATACTAAAAGGTTAGGATATGCTAACTTAATTTAGCTATTGCTAACTAAGGAGATAAGTGTGAGGTTTTTATGAGATTTATAAAGGCTTTTAGTGTATTAATTTTAATAATTATGCTTGTTGGTTGCAGTAATGAAAATGAAGTGAATACTTCAAAAACTACATCTACAACTACAGTTAATGATACTATTCCGGCATCAAAAGAATTTTTTGCTATGGATACTTATATGGAAGTCGATGCTTATGGAGATAATGGTGAAAAGGCTGTTGCTAAAGCAGAAAAGGAAGTTAATAAACTTGATAGCATTTTATCAACAGGTAAGTCAACAAGTGAAATCAGTAAATTAAATAAAAATAAAAAGCAAGTTGTGTCTGCCGATACAATGTCACTTATTAAAGAGTCAGTAAAAATTTCTAAAGCAACTAATAGTGCATTTAACCCAACAATTTATCCATTAATGGAGCTTTGGGGATTTACCACAAAGAATTATTATGTACCTAAAGATAATGAAATAAAACCATTACTTAATCATATGGATATTGATAATATTAAAATTGATGAAAGAAAAAATGAAGTATCTTTTAAGGATAGTAATATGAAAATTGATTTAGGTGCTATTGCCAAGGGATATACCTCATCAAAGATTATTGATATTTTTAAAGAGAATAATATCAAAAGTGGTATGGTAACTTTAGGTGGTAATGTTCAAGTTTTAGGTAAAAAGCCTGATGGTTCACTTTGGAAAGTCGGAATACAAAATCCAATTGGTGAAGATGAATATTTAGGAGTGTTACAAACATCAGATAAAGCAGTTATTACTTCCGGTGGATATGAAAGAAATTTCACTAAGAATGGTAAAATCTATCATCATATCTTAGACCCGTCAAATGGTTATCCTGCAAACAATGGACTTACATCAGTTACTATTATTTCAAGTGATGGTACTTTAGCTGATGCACTTTCAACATCACTGTTTGTTATGGGCAAAGATAAGGCAATTGATTTTTATAAAAAATCAAATTATAACTTTGATTTTATCCTTTATTCAAGTGACAATAAGTTAATTATTTCTGATGGTATTAAAGATATATTTTCTTCCGATTTAGATATTAAGGTGGTTAATAAATAATGAAAAATATATTTAAAAATATTTCTAAAATTAAATATATTCTTCCATTGTTAGTGTTAGTGGTTTGTGTTGCTTTTGCAGTAAATAGCTTTACAAATGGTAGTTTTAGTGCTGATTCTGTAAATAAAAGAGAAACCATTAATATTGAAAATTCTACAACAAATTCAACTACCACTAGCTCTACCGGTAGTAATGCTATAACAACATCACCTTTACCAAGTGAAAGTGGAAATAATAATTTAACTTCAAACAGTGAAAAGGTAAAGAGTGTTTTACCTTTAACTTTAAATAGTGATCAAAAGTATAAAGACGGTACATATTACGGAACAGGTGTTGGTTTTAATGGCAACCTTACTGTAAAAGTAACTATTAAGAATGGTAAAATAACAAATATAGATATTGTAAAAACCGGTGATGGTGATGAGTATATTGCAAAAGCAAAAGGATTGTTAAAATCAATCTATGCTAGGCAAAATACAAATGTAGATACTGTTTCAGGTGCTACATATAGTTCTAATGGACTTATTGAAGCAGTTTCTAATGCACTTTCAAAAGCAGTTGTCAATAAAGATAATTCAAAAAGTTATGCAAATAACAATAAAAATACTAATAATATAGCAACCACAACAACTCCTAAGAAATCTCCTACAAAGCCAAGTGTTCCTAATATGAATAATGCTACTTTCAAAGATGGCACATATATTGGTGTTGGTGAGGGTTATAAAGGAGATATAAAAGTTTCTGTTGTTATTAAGAATGGCAAAATCTATAAGATAAATATTCTTAGCACAGAAGATGATGAACAGTTCTTTTCAAAGGCAAGAAAATTAACTTCAAGTATTATCACTAAACAAACTGCTGCTGTTGATACAGTAAGTGGTGCAACTTTTAGTTCTAATGGCATAATAGAGGCTGTTTCAAATGCTTTACAAAAGGCCTATGTAAAGCAAACAACAACAGTTCCTACAACCACTATTACCACTACTACAAATAATTCAACTTCAACTACTTTACCTAGTAACCCAACAGTAAAACTTAAGTATGAAAACGGTACATATATGGCACAAGTTGTTTGTTACCCTAGTGAAAACGGTGCTTTTGAGGAATACACCTTGTCATTAAAGATTTCTATTTTTGATGATGTTATAACTTCTATTGATGAAGTTATGGGTGTTGGTGATAACTACGATACTGCAAATGACTGGTATTTGAATAGAGCAGTAAGAGGTACAACAAAATACCCAAGTGTTGTTAAACAAATTCTTAATAAAAATTCTACTGATGTTGATACAGTTAGTGGTGCAACTTGTTCATCAAAAGCAATTATTGAAGCTGTTAATAAAGCACTTTTAATTGCAGAAGTTAAGGGAGATTAAAGTGAATTTTTGGTTTAAATTATTTAACTTTCTTTTATGTGTTTGTGTTATTGTTGGTTATAACTTTTTTGTTGATATTAATGCTAAAGATAACATAATAAAAGAATTAAATACAAAAGTATCATCATTAGAGAAACAAGTTGAATATGATGATAATTACATTGAAGATATTAAAACTAAAATTAATAAAAATAACGGTAAAGAGTCAAAAGTAGAGGAAACTACAACATCTTCTAAATATAAAGATGGCACATATGACGGTGAGGCTAAAGGTTTTGGTGGTAATATCAGAGTCAGCTTAACTGTTAAGAATGACATTATAACAGAAATTAATGTTATATCTGCCGATAAAGAAGACTCAAGTTATTTAGCTTCAGCAAAGAATATTATTAATACAATGCTTGACAAACAATCAACAGATGTTGATACAGTAAGTGGTGCAACATTTAGTTCAACAGGTATCAAGAATGCAGCTACTATTGCACTTAACAAAGCATTAAAGTAATGGAAGTAATATAATTTATGAAAAGTATAAAACTAACACCGAAAAAGAAAAAACAACTTTATATGTATGTTAGATTAGCAATTCAGATTTTATTCTTTCTATTGTTTCCGTCTACATTCACAAGTGCCTTTAATGGTGTAAAATATATCTTTACTCAAATAGGTTTAGGCTCAAGTGTTGCACTTAATTCCTTTTTAGCCGTACTGATTGCACTATGTGTTTATACAATAGTATTTGGCAGATTTTTCTGTGGATATGCTTGTGCTTTTGGTACAATGGGTGATTTGTTACATAAACTTTACCTTTTTATCTGTAAGAAGATGAAGAAAAAACCATTTAAACTCAATGATAAACTTTCTAAAGTACTAAGCTATTTAAAATATGTAGTACTGCTATTTATAGTTATTATGTATTTCTTAGCCTATTCATCCTATCTGCAAGGCAAAAGTCCATGGGATGTATTCTCAATGATAGTTTCATTTAACTTTAGATTTGACGGATATACTTTTGGAATAATAGCTTTAGCAGTTATTATGGTGGGTATGTTCTTTATTAAGAGATTTTTTTGCAGATTTCTTTGTCCTATGGGAGCAGTTTTCTCACTACTACCGTCATTACCTTTTACTGCTGTAACAAGAAAAAGAGAAAATTGTATCAAAGGCTGTAAAGCTTGTAAAAATATTTGTCCTGCTAATATTGATATTCCTGAGAGAGGTAAATGGAATGTTAGTGGTGAGTGCTTCCAATGTGGTGAATGTATTTCAGTTTGTCCTAAGCAAAATACAGGTGTCTCAGAAAAAGTAAGAGGTAATGAGATTTGGTATGTACTTCTCAGAGCAATAATTCTCTTAGTTGTACTATATTTTATTGGTGTTTGATATGAAAAAGAGAGATATTATTCTTGTTGTTAGTTTACTTGTTGTTGCCGGTATTGTATTTTTAATTTTTAATTTTAATAATAAAAGTGGCAAAACAGTTATTATAACAGAGAATGGCTCAACATATGGAACTTATAGTTTAAGTGAAAATAAAGAAATTGATATAAAAACTGATTTTGGACATAACAAAGTAGTTATTAAGGATGGCAAAGTTCATATGGAAGAGGCTGATTGTCCTGATAAATATTGTGTTGATAAAGGTGATATTTCAAAAACAAATGAAAGCTTAATTTGCCTACCACACAAATTAGTTGTAGAAATTACTGATGATGAAATTAAAAGTAATAATGATGATTTAGATGCAATAGTAAAGTAGGAAGTGATTTTTTGGTAAAGAAAACTGCAAAGATAGGGATGTTTATTGCACTTGCGATGATTTTTAGTTATATTGAAGCAATTATTCCTATTAATTTTGGAATACCGGGAATTAAACTTGGAATTGCAAATATTGTTGTAGTTACTTCCTTATATGTTCTTGGTTTTAAAGAAACTATCGGAATATCCCTAATCAGAATATTATTAATGGGAATTCTCTTTGGTAATGTGTTTTCATTAATATATAGTTTCTCAGGTGGTGTTCTTAGTTTAATGGGAATGATAATTTTCAAAAAGTTTAAGTTCTTTTCAACAGTTGGTGTAAGTGTGGTTGGTGGTGTTTTGCACAACCTAGGACAACTTATAGCAGCATCAATAGTACTTAACAATTTAAGTATTGCTTATTATTTTTCTGTATTATTAGTTTCCGGTGTAGTGACAGGTTTTGTTATCGGTATTGTATCAACTAAGGTAATTAAAATATTAACTTCACCTAAAATGAAAGTTTTTAATTAGTCAATAAAAAATAGTTATAGGTTATAACTATTTTTTTTGAATAGAAGTTAGCGATTGCTAACAAAATATATTCAAGGAGGATTAAGAAATGGAAAAATCTACATTTCTAAAGAAAGCATCAGCTATTGCTATGGCTGGTATGATGACTGTTAGTGTTGGTCAGATGAGTATTTTTGCTGAAACAACTAACAGTGATGTTAATGCTAAGGACTATACTTATGTATTTGCCGGATTAACATGGGATGAATATTGGAAGTCTGAGGGTGTATATGTAGCAGATAATAACTGGACTGCATCTTCTGATGTTCTGGATTCGCATAATGAATACGATAAGGGTGCTTTTGATGTAGTATCAAGAGCAACAACTAACCATGGACTACACAGAGGTAGTTTCCAATGTTCAGCAGATATTTTTGCTAAGGATGCAAATGAAAATGAAAAAGAATTTGCAGTTTCTTATTGGACTAAAGAAGATAATAACAATGTTTTAGTATTAACAGATGGTACAAAGATTACTGACTTTTCAAGAGGTAAATTTACATATGATGGTGTTGCTTACACTATGACTAGTTATGATGTTACAGGTATGAAGTACATTCCTGTTGCAGTTAAGAATGATGATTTAGCCGACTTTGAAAGTAAATATACAGTTGTAAAGTCAGGTGAAGAGGTTAAGGGTGGCTTTACTGAAATGAACCTACAGTCATACAGTTTAACTGCTAACCTTGACGAAAATACAAATGGTCTAAAGTATGCTGAAAAGAATACTGACGGTACATATTCATTCTCTCAGAGAAATGTAGGTACAACTTCCGGTATTGAAGGTGCTGACCTAAAGAAAGCTGAAAATGTAAACATTGAAGTTAAAGACGGTGATGATGTTGGTTCATATGGTGAATACATTAGAGTTGACTTTAAGGGTGACGGATACGGTGCTTTAGGTTCAAAGATGTATGCAGTTCGTTGGGATTACTATGGTGATGATAACTCATACTCTAATAAGCTTGTATCATTCGGTACAAAGTTTGCTTCCGATAACTGGATGCATAAAGTAATGGGTATTCAGCTAGGTTTAACAGATTCTTATAGATTTAAGCTACCTGAAAATACAGACGGTACAGGCTATTGGAAACTTACTATCTATGCTCTAGGTTACGAAGATTATACAGTAAACTTCCAGATTACTGCCGATAACCTACCTGCACAGTCAACTGATGAACTAGATAAGACTGAACTACAGAAACTTGTTGATCAGGCTAATGCTCTAAATGAAAATGATTACACAGTTGACTCTTGGAAAGACCTTAAGACAGAACTTGATGAGTCTGTTGATTTACTGGCTAATGCCAGAAATCAGGCTTCTATTAATGAACAAGTTAAGCACCTAACACTTGCTATTAACTCATTAGTTAAGAAAGAAGTTCCAACTGAAACAACACCTACAGAAACAACTCCAACAGAAACTACACCTACTACTACAACTCCAACTACTACAAAGCCATCTACAACTACACCTACTAAGCCTGTAGTTAAGAAAACAACAGTTTCTCTGGCTAGAACTAAAGGATCAGTATATGTAAAGGGCAGAACTACTGTTAAGGTTGCTGTAAAGAATGGTAAGGGTAAGACAACTTATAAGAGTAACAATACTAGAGTAGCTAAGGTTTCTTCAACCGGTGTAGTAACAGGTGTAAAGAAAGGTGTTGCAGTAATTACAGTTACAAATAATAGAGTATCTAGAACTTTCAAAGTAACAGTTAAGAACCCAACACTTAACAGAACTAAACTTAACCTAAAGGCTAAAAAGAACTATACTCTAAAAGTACAGGGCAAAATCGGCAAGGTAACTTTTAAGTCATCTAATACTAAGGTTGCTACTGTAAATGCTAAGGGTAAAGTAGTTGCTAAGAAAAAGGGTAATGCTACTATTACTGTAAAGGCAAACGGTATCACTCTAAAGTGTAAAGTAAAGGTTAAATAATTATTTAACAATACATATTTTAAGAACCACTAATGGGCTAGTCATTAGTGGTTCTTTTTTGTATAACGAAAACCCCCGATTGTATCGGGGGTTCAAAAAAGCTTTAGCGATGA